>Ga0265293_10001231_pt1 | contig 56665 bp, 58 predicted proteins | sample Munlanlewell138R_FD_192505 | JGI IMG/M metagenome (GOLD analysis project Ga0265293, IMG submission 192505) | Leachate microbial communities from a municipal landfill in Southern Ontario, Canada - Leachate well 138R | ecosystem: Engineered > Solid waste > Landfill > Unclassified | place: Canada... | reverse complement strand
AGTCGGCAAAATTTTGGCTGCTCATACCTAATAGGTTACATGTACCCGAAGATAAAACTGCACTTCAACACACCCTTAAGGCGCGGTTTGAGGATTTAACGCCTGATAAGCGCCGGGCTCGGTGTTCCACGTGCAGGGCGACCTGATCGACCGCGACCGGCTGTCCGCGTGCGCCGATCTGCTGATGACCACGAGCCCCAACGTGATGCTCTACTGCGCGCTGGACGGCTGGCGGCGGCAGATGGTCGAGCACGGCACCGCGCTGCTGGGCAACGCCCTGGACCGGGCCAAGCGGGTGCGGACCCGGTTGGCCGAGATCCCCGATCTGAAGGTGCTCGAGGACGAACTGCTGGGGGTGGAGGCCTCCGCGGACCTGGATCGCCTGCAGATCCTGATGGATGTCGCCGACACCGGGACCACGGGCTATCAGGCCGCCGACTGGCTGCGCGAGCACTGCCGCCTCGATGTCGGGATGAGCGACCACCGCCGGGTGCTGGCCACCATGTCCTTCGCCGACGACGACGCGACCGTCGAGCGGCTGGTGCAGGCGATGACGGCCTGGCGCACGGCCGCCGACGACTTCGACACGCCACCCGAGATCCGGCTCCCCGACCCAGGGGAGTTGCAGCTGGAGACCGTGATGCTGCCCCGCGACGCGTTCTTCGGCAAGACCGAGATGGTGCCCGCGGACCGGGCCGCCGGGCGCATCGCCGCCGAGCAGATCACCCCGTACCCGCCGGGCATCCCGGCGGTGGTGCCCGGTGAGCGACTCAACGACCCGGTGATCGCCTACCTGCGCAGCGGCCTGGCGGCCGGGATGACGCTGCCGGACCCCGCGGACCCGTCGCTGGAGAAGTTCCGCGTGGTGGCTTGACCCTATCTACCGCGGCTGCCGCAGGAATTCGGTCAGCATCTCGGTGACCGACGGAATCGCTTGGCGCGCAATCACTTCGTAGCCGTGGGTGCTCAGCGTGGGTAGGCACAGCAGCCCGGCCTGGGCGGTGAGCCCGGTGGCCTTGGCGTGCGACGGGTCCGCCTCGAAGGCGCCCACCACCGCGGGCTGCGGGTCGAGGCCCAGGCGAGCGCCGATCTCCATCAGCCGGTCCGCGACCGGCTTGTCGTACACGCATTCGGCGTCGCTGTAGACCACGATGGGACCGCCCGCCACGGTGGTGCCGTACTCCTCTTCTGTGGGGCCGAACCTCCACCCCGAGCGTCAGCTCGCCCGGCAGGGTGCGGCTGGCGTAGGAGCCGCCGACGCCGCCGACCTCCTCGTTGGTGGTGAACACCAAGTAGACATCGCTCTCGGGCCGCCGGCCGGAATGCAGTTCACGCGCGGTCTCGAGCAGCACCACGATGGCCGCGCGGTCGTCCAGGAAATAGCTGCCGACGAAGTCGCCGAAGGCGATCAGACTGCGCTTGCTGGTGTCGATGCACACCCGGGTGCCGGGCCGGATGCCGGCGTCGCGCAGCTGCTCGGGTGTGCGGCCGGTGAAGACGTAGACGTCGCTCCAATCCAGCGCCTGGCCGCCCTGATCCGGTTTGGTCGCGAAGATCCGCGGGCTCTCGGCGGTGGTGTGCTCCGAACCCAGCGTCAACACGCCGCGCAGCATCTCCTGGTCGCCCAGCACCGCCACCGGGCCCAGGCCGAAGTTGCCGGGATACATCGTGCCGAGGTGGGTGAGGTGCAGGCTGCCGTCGGGAAAGATGCGCTTGACCAACATCGACAGCTCGTCCATGTGCGCCATCACGCGGATCGGCGGACCACCCTCGCCGGCGGAACCCCGCAGCAGGCCCACGACGTTGCCGGCCGGATCCACCCACACCTCGTCCACCAGCGGACCCAGTTCCCGGCGGCAGATGTCGCGAACCGCGTCCTCCTGCCCGCCCGGGCCGTACGCCCACAGCAACTCCTGCAGCAGTTCGAACTGCGCGGTGCCCTCGCCGGCTCGGCCGGTGTCGTCCGGGCGCAACGAATCGACGCTCATCGCCGCGGCCCCTATTCGACGATCGTGAAGTACGAGTCGCCGTCTTCGGGCGTGCCGTCGACCTGGCCGGCGTCGCGGCCGTGGCGTTCCGGTGTCATCCGGTCGAGCTCGTCATCGGAAATGGTGGTCACCGGCCCCCGGCGTGCGGAGGCATCGCCCGGATCGATGTCGCCCGGCGCGACGTCGGGTTCTTCCTCGGCGATCCGCTGATCGAGGGTCCGGTCGTCGTCGGCGGGAATCCACTTCTCGGGCGGATCGGCGACCTCGTCGCCGTCGTCGTTGCGAATCAGGTCCGAATCCAGGCTCTCGGACTGTTCGAGCATGTTCTCGTCGGGCGCGTCATCGTTGTTCGGTTGCACCCCTGCGGAGTGCCCGTAGGCCGGCCCGACCAAACCGCCGCAGCTCAGGCCTGCACGACGACCAGGTCGCCGATGCCGACGTTGTTGTAGTACCAGGCGGCGTTGTCGGGGCTGAGGTTGATGCAGCCGTGGCTGACGTTGGCGTAGCCCTGCGAGCCGACCGACCACGGCGCGGAGTGGATGTAGACCCCGCCCCAGGTGATGCGCACGGCGTGGTTGACCGTGAGCTTGTAGCCCTCGGGGTCGTCCAGCGGGATGCCGATGGTGCGGGAATCCATCACCACCGGGTTCTCCTTACCCAGGACGGTGAACCGGCCCTGCGGCGTCGGGAACTTGGACTTGCCCATCGAGGCCGGCATCTGGCGCACGACCTCGCCGTCGATGCTGACCGTGAACGTGTAGGCGGAGATGTCGGCGACGGCGGTCACCGCGGCGCCGGTCCGGAAGCTCATCGGCATGCCGCCGGCCAGCAGCTTGATCTCGGAGTGCGCGGGCCACAGGTCATCGGGGACGAAGTGCACGGTGTTGGGGCTGATCCAGTCGTACTCGCCGGTGACCGCGGTAGGGGACACGACGCGGATGGAGCGCTCGGCGCGGGCGCGGTCGGCGACGGGTTCGCCGAACGTGACCACGATCGGATGCGCGACGCCCACCTGCGAGCCCATCCGCGGTTGCACGTCGACGACGCTCACGTCGGCGTTCGGGGTGGGCACGGCCGCGGTGCCGACGGCAGCCCACGCCGTCTGGGTGAGCGTCACAACCCCCAGCAAAGCCAAGACGTAGCCGAATGCCTGCCGCACGGTGGTCATCCTTTCGTCATCCCCGGAATCACCGATCGTAGTGAACCGGCGGTACTACTGAGGAAAGTCGCTGATCATCGCCGCTTTGTTACAGATGGTGTGCGCGCGGGGCGCGCGACGGGGCCCGGGGAGCGCCGCGAGGGCCGCGAGGGCCGCCGCAGTCGGGGCAATTGAAATCACAACCAATCCCGTCGTTTGAACATGACGAACAGGAGCACGCTCATCACCACGATGGCGCCGGTGCTGACGAGGAACCCGCCGAAGGTCTCCGAGCCCGGATACGGCACGTTCTGCCCGTAGAAGCCGGTGATCGCGGTCGGGACGGCGATGATCGCGGCCCACCCGGTGAGCTTCTTCATCACCGCGTTCAGCCGCGCATCCTGCAGGGACAGGTTGGTCTCGAACACCGTGGTGACCATGTCCCGCAGCGATTCGGTCCACTCGGTGACCCGCAGCACGTGGTCGTAGAGGTCGGCGTAGAGCGGGTCGAGTTCGGGCGCGCGGTGCTGGTCGATGCGGTGGTGCTGGATGGTGTTGATCACCTCCCGCATCGGTAGCACCACGCGGCGCAGGTCGACGAGGATCTTGCGCAGCTGGTAGGTGCGGCGCTGCAGGTGCGGCATCTTGGTGGGCGGGTCGAACAGCAGGTCTTCGAGGCTTTCGATGCCGTCGTCGAGCACCTGGACCGCGGCGAAGTGCCCGTCGACCACCACGTCGAGCAGGCCGTGCACCAGGGCGCCCGGGCCGTGGCGCTGCCCGCCGAGGTCGTCCCAGCGGCGCAGCACCTGCTCGATCTCGAAGTGCGGCTGCAGGCGCACCGTGACCAACGCCTGCGGCAGCACGAACGCCGAGATCCGGTGCTTGGTCAGCACCATCCGGGTGGGATCGTCGGGTTCGGCGACGATGTCGACGGCGTAGACGGTGAAGAAGGTGTGGGTGGCGTCCAGCCGCGCCTTGACCCGCTCGGCCGGGGCCACGGCGTCCTCGACGGCCCAGATGTTCAGCCCGAGCTCGTCGGCGAGGTCCTTCAGGGTTTCGTGGTCGGGATCGAACAGATCGACCCACACCAGCGTGTCCTCGTCGCGCAGGTAGTCCGAGACCGCCTCGAAGTCGAAGTCCGGTTGGGCCTCGCCGCCGCGCCACACCCGTCCCCGGATGCGGGTCTCGGTGGGCTCGGCCGTCGACACCCTCTCATCTCAGCACCGGGGCCGCGGTCCCGATGCGTTCGACACACCCGGGGACTAGGCCGGCAGCTCGGCGAGCAGTTGCACCCGCTCGGCGTCGAAGCTCAGGAAGCCCTTGATGGGCAGCGACTCGGGCAGCGGGTCGTCGTAGCTCCACGCGATGTCCTCGACGGTGGTGCCGTCGGCGAGGGTGACGCCCCAGTACGTCGCGTACCCCTTGTAGTTGCAGTAGCTGGTGGTCTCGGTGCGGTGCAGCAGGTCTGTGCGCACCGCCGCGGGGTCGACGTACAGCCGGGGTTCCAGGGAGGTCTCGAACACGATGACGGTGTCGGTGGTGTCCACCAGCGTCGTATCGCCGACGCTGACCCGCAGACCCCGCTGGGTGGGGCGGCAGTCGACGCGGTGGTACGGGTTCGGCGGATAGTGCACCAGCCGGCGGCCCTCCTCGAACCAACCGTCGACGGCGTCCCACGGCACCGTGACGTAGCCCGGGGCCTCGGCGACGGGTTCGCAAGGCAGATCGGCGATCTCGGCCGCCGGGAAGGCGTAGCTCAGCGGCCGGCCCAGCCGGTGCACCAGCAGGGCGCCCTCGGTGTCGATCACGGCGGTCTCGCCGCGGAGCGCCCGCACGCGGCGCGGGTGCGGTTCGACGAAGACGACGTCGGCGGGGACCGGGGCGGAGAACCAGCCCGCCGGATCGCTGCCGAACGGGCCGCGCCCGGCAACCAGGCTCATCACCGACCGTCCGGGCGTATCAGGGCTCCGTCTGTCACGGGCGCAAGCCTAACGCGGTCTTTACAATTTGGGCAAATACTGTCACGCTCGCTGAGTGGACTTTTCGCGCGTCACGCTGTCGCAGGACGATCAGGCGTTCCAGGACGACCTGCGGGCCTGTCTGGCCGAACTCGTCACCGATGAGGTTATCCGTCGGGACCGGGAGACCGGCGAGAACTTCGACGAGACCGTCCATCTGGGCCTCGGCGAGCGGGGCCTGCTGGCCGCCGACTTCAACGACGAGAGCGCCGGCGGCTTCAGTCGACTGCGCCGCCGGATGTGGGAGTTGGAGATCGGTCGCGCGCGCACACCGTGGTTCCACTGGGGCACCACGGCCATGGTGGCCCACGTGGTGGCCAAGTTCGCCGACGACCAACTGGCTCGAGAGGTCATGCCCGGCGTCCTGTCCGGTCACATCCGGCTGTGCCTGGGGTACACCGAACCCGACGGCGGCTCGGACGTGGCCACCTGCAAGACCCGTGCGGTGCGGGAAGCGGATGGGTCGAGCTGGATCATCAACGGCGCCAAGATGTTCACCTCCAATGCCCACAACGCGCAGTACGTCTTCCTGTTGACGAACACCGCGCCGGAGGCGCCCAAACATCAGAGCCTGACGATGTTCCTGGTGCCACTGGACACCCCGGGCATCGAGATCCAGGGTCTGCGGACCATCGACGGCGACCGCACCAACATCGTCTACTACAGCGATGTGCGGGTCGACGACCGTTACCGGATCGGCGAGGTGAACGGCGGGTGGGCCGTGATGCGGATCGCGCTGGACGCCGAACACGGTGTGGTGGAACAGGATTCGGACGGTCTGCAGAAGATCGCGATGATGTCCGAACATGCGCTGCTGATGGCCGAGGCGGTGGACCGCACCGCCGCCGTCGTCGGCGCCACGGGCCCGGACGGTGGTCGCCGGATCGATGACGAAGCGGTGCAGTACCGGCTCGGTCGCAGCGTCGCGCGGATGGAGGCCGCGTTGAGTACCCCGGAGATGTACGGGCGCGTCGCGATCGTGGCCACGATGCGCGAGGTCGCCCCGGAGTTGATGGATCTACTCGGCACCGCCGGTCTGCTGCCCGCCGAGACGCCCGGGGCGGCCGACGACGGCGCCGCCGAGCATGTGTTCCGGCTGTCCGGGCCGTCCGGGATCTACGGCGGCACACTGGAGGTGTTCCGCAACATGATCGCCACCCACGCGCTCGGGCTGGGCAAGCCGAACTACTCGCCGCCGGCGCAACGCGTCAAGGCTTGATGCCCACCGCGTGCCGCAGTTGGGCGAGGAACTGATCGGCGTCGTCGCTGCGAACGATGTAGTGCGACACCGCAACCCGCACCGCCGTCGCAGCCTTCTCGGCGCCGTTGGGTCCGGGCAGCATGCGCTCGAGGCCCGAGCGCATGACCGGGATGACCCTGGCCAGCCGCGCGATCGCCGCGCCGGGTTCGACATCGATGAGGCGGACCCCGGAGTACGACCGCTGGAACGAGACGATGTAGCGCAGCGCCGCATCGAGGCGTTCGCTGCCCCGCAGACCCGCGGTGGCCTCGGCGATACCCGCGTCGAAGCCCCGCTGTTCGAATGCGCCGAAGGCGGAGAGCAGGTCGTCTTTGGAGGCGAACCAGCGGTACAGCGTGGGCCGCGACACCCCGGCCTGGGCGGCCACCTCGGACAGGCTGAGCTTGGTCTGCCCGTTGCGGGCCAAGACCTCGGCGGTCGCGTGCAGGATCCGCTGCCGCGAGGAGTTCTGTTCGTCGGCGGGGTCGTCGAGATCGGGCAGCGACGATTCCTTCACCCGTGACCCCCTCGCCGGTAGCTGGTGCCGGGCCGGTGCCCGTCAGCCGTTAACGTTACAAGTTGCTGTGCCGTTGTAAAACGATTCGGTCAGTGTCCCCGAAATTGCCTGCGCGTGCGAGTCGATGGGCGCGGTGCCTGATCTTTACAAATCGTACCTAAAGTGTCACGCTGTTTTTCGGAGTCGCCGCCGTGACGCGCGGCCAGGAGGGAGACATCCAGTGACGGTCGCCGACGCGCCGAAGGCCCGCGAGTACAGCTCGCACGACATCACCTCGCACGACTTCTGGAGCCAGCCGTTCGACGTGCGCGACCAGACCTTCGCCCGCCTCCGCCGGGGCGACGGGCTGAGCTGGCATCCGCCGCTGCCGACCCTGTTCGACCTGGAAGAGCCCGGATTCTGGGCGCTGACCCGGCGCGAGGACATCGTCTTCGCCAGTCAGCATCCGGAGTTGTTCACCTCGGCGCGCGGCGTGGCCCTGGATCCGATGCCCGCGGAGATGCAGCAGGTGGCGGCCTTCTTCCTGGTGATGGACCCGCCACAGCACACCACCTACCGGCGGCTGATCAGCTCGGCGTTCACCCCGCGCAACCTGCGCCGCATCGACGAGCAGATCCACGCCAACGCGGTCAAGATCGTCGACGACCTGATCGGCGTCGGCGATGTCGACTTCGTCGAGGCGTGTTCGGCGCGGCTGCCGATGACCACCATCTCCGACATGCTCGGGGTCCCCAAGGCCGACCAGCCCGCGCTGGCCGCGGCCGCCGAGAAGCTGTTCAGCATGAGCGACGACGAGTACAGCACGCTCGAGGAACGCGCCATGGACACCATCAACGAGATCATGCTGATCTCCAACACCGGCGTCGAACTGGCCAAGTTCCGGCGGGCCAACCCCGGCGACGACCTGATGACCAGCATCGTCAACGCCGAGGTGGACGGGCACCGGCTCACCGACGAGGAGATCGGCGCATTCCTGATCCTGCTGGCCTCGGCGGGCAACGACACCACCAAGCAGACCACCACCCACGCGATGATGGCGCTCGCGGCCAACCCCGAACAGAAGCAGTGGCTGCTGGAGGACTACGACGCCCGGATCGGCTTGGCCACCGAGGAATTCGTGCGGTGGGCCACCCCGGTGCTGCAGTTCGCGCGGTTCGCCACCGAGGACGTCGAGGTGGGCGGGCAGTTGGTCGCGGCCGGCGACAAGGTGGGCCTGTTCTACTGTTCGGCCAACCGCGACGAGGCGGTGTTCGACAACCCCGGCAAGTTCGACCTGTCCCGCTCGCCGAACCCGCAGGTGGGCTTCGGCGGCGGGGGCCCGCACTTCTGCCTGGGCAACCAGCTGGCGAAAACCGAACTGCGCCATCTGTTCCGGGAGCTGCTGACCCGGCTGAAGCGGGTGGAGTTCGGCGAACCCGACCTGCTGTACAGCAGCTTCGTGCACGGCGTGAAGCGGCTGCCGGCGCACATCCAGTAGCGGGGCCGGTATGCGCATCGCCGTCGACCTGAACAAGTGTGTCGGCCACGGGATCTGCGAGACCATCGCCGAGGACGTCTTCGAGGTCCAGGACGAGGGTTACGTGGTGATCACCGAGCCCGAGCGGCCGGAGAGCGATCGGGAGCGGATGGCCAAGGCCGTCGCCGAATGCCCCGCCGGCGCCCTCTATTTCGCCTGAGCTGTCCAGCCGCGAGCGTGCTCAAACCCAGCCGCGAGCGTGCTCAAACCCCAGCACGAGCGTGCGGAAAACACGTAGATTCTGCGGCGTGTCGACCGGGGGCACGCACGCTCGCGGTTGGGGTGGGCGGTTGGGGTGGACGCGCCTACCTGGTGGGCCGCGGGCGCACCAACACCGACTGCTGGATGGCCCCCACCGGGCCCTGCTCGTCGAACAGCGTGCCCAACGTCGCCCCGATTCCGTCGGGGCCATAACTGGTCTCGGCGCGGATGCCGGTCCACTCACCCTCCGGAATCCGGTGGATGTGCACGGCCAGATCGGTGTTCATGAACGTCCACTTACGGATGTCCAGCTTGTTGCCCAAGCCGTTGGCGTCGTCGGCGACGGTGAACAACCGCTGCAGCGGCGTCAATTGCTCGTCCTTGACCAGGTCCACCAGCGGCCGGATCCAGGACTCGCCGGGACCCTCGTCCAGCGGGCTGGTGAGCCAGCGCCAGTCCAGGCTGTGCACGTAGTTGCGGTCCCAATCCTTGCGCATGTCACGGGCTTTGGCCGCCGAAAGCGGCGGCAGCGGGTCCGCCGGCGCGTGCCGCAGCGCGTCGGTGTCGAGGGTCTGCATGCGCCAGCCGGACGCGGTCGCCACCGGACGCGGGGTGCCGTCCTTACCCGGCCCCAACATCTCGGCGCTGACCAACTCGATCTGCTTGCCGGCCCGCTCCACCTTCGACCGCACCCAGATGTCCCCCTCGGCCGGGACGCCGCCCAGCAGGTCGACCACGACGCGGGTCAGCCGGGTGTCGTCGCGCTGCTCGCAGCGCTCCAGCGAGCGCGCCAACAATGCGGACACCGGCGCCCCGTGCTGGATACTGGCCGACCAGGTGCTGCGCACCAGATCGGTGGCCGCGAACCTCTCCCCGAGGGTCCCGTCGGCGTCGACGAGTTCGTAGTAGCAGTCCGACATCACGGCCACCCCGCCCCGGGCACGTCGACGGTGACGGCGTCCAGGCGCGAGTTCTGGGTGCCGCGCAGGCGCTCAGGGTAGGCGTCGGTGCTGGACAGCAGGAACAGCGTCCGTCGCTCCGGGCCGCCCAGCGCGCAGGCGATCGCGATGCGGTCTCCCATTTCGATCCGGTCGGTCACCGCGCCGCCTTGTTCGATCCGGTCGAAGCGGTGGCCCAACGTCATGGCCGCCCAGACCCCGCCCTCGGCGTCGAGCGCGATCCCGTCCGGCGGCGCGTCCAGACCGTCGGCGAACACGCGGCGCTCGGAGAGCCCGCCGGCGTCGTCGATGCTGTACGCGGTCAGCTGCCGGCCCACCGACTCGGCGACGATCAGGGTCGCGCCGTCGTCGGTGATGACCATGCCGTTGGGGAAGTCGAGGTCCTCGGCGACGACCCGGGCGCTGCCGTCGCGGTCGAGGAGGATGATCACCCCGTCGCCGCGCGCCTGCGACCCGATGTATGCGCGGCCCTGGGCGTCGACGACCATGTCGCCGAGGTTCGCCCTGGCCAATTCGGAGAGGTCGGCGAAGCCCGTGACGTCCTCGCCGTCGTAGTGCAGGACCTGCCGTTTCTCACTGGAGACCACCAGTAGGCAGCCGTCCGGGCAGAACCCCAGGCCCGACGGGTCGTGGCCGGCCATGGGCAGCGTCGTCATCGCCCCGCCCAGGGTCACGGTGTGCACCGCCGAGCCCAGCATGTCGGAGAACCAGAGCAGCCCCTCGAACCAGCGCGGACCCTCGCCGAAGCAGAAACCGTCGGCCAACTTCGTCAGCGTCAACTCCATTGCACCGAACCGCCTCGCTCACCTTTACAAAACACGCAACAAGTGTCACGCTCGCTGGGTGTCACTGTCAACAGGGTCCCGGTTATGACCATGAAGAAGTATTACGGCCACACGCTGCTGTACCTCCACGAGACCATCGATTTGGGCTCGGGCCGCAGCGATGAGTTCACCGCGGCGTTCACCGAGATCTACCAACCGATGATGGAACAGCTCGGCGCCCGGCTGTTCACCCTCTGGGAAACCACCCCGTACAACGGGCATTGGCCGCAGGTCACGATCATCTGGGAGATCGACGCGTTCGCCGACTACGCCCGGATCGGCCGGGAACAGGCCCGCGGCGGCAGTCACGCCGAGCCCGCCGAGCGGTGGCAGCAGTACCTCGCCGGGATCGGTGCCCGCGGGGAGGGGCGGATCATGTACGCCGGGAAGTACAACAAGACGCTGGCCCAGCTGCAGGAGGCCAACTTCGGGGCGGGCCTGGTGATCCAGGAGATCATGCAGACCAAGCCCGGCCGGCAGGACGACTACATCCGGGAACTGGAACGGCTCTACGTGCCGTGGTCGGAGTCCACCGGTAAACGGTGGCTGGGCTCGTTCATCACCACGTTCCGGTTCAACGAGGTCATCCACTACTGGGCGCTCGACGGGGAGTGGGACTGCTTCGAGAACCACTACCCGTCGTGGAAGGATGCGCCGCCCGCCGAGATCGTCACCTGGATGAGCGTGGCGCCGGCCCTGCGCGACGGCTGGGAGGATTCCATCCTGGCCGCCCTGCCCCCCTCGCCATTGCAGTAATCTCATGAATCAGCCCACTGCACAGGTTTTTTCCTACGATCCGTTCGATCCGGACGTGATGGCCAACCCGCTGCCTTACTACCGGGTGCTGCGCGACGAGCATCCGGTGTACTACATCCCGAAGTGGGATACCTACGCGTTGTCCCGGTTCGAGGACATCTGGGCGGTCCTCGGCCTCACCGACGGCACCTTCGTGGCCTCGGAGGGAACGCTGCCGGCGGCCACCGTGCTCGAACACCACAACGACGGGCCGGTCCCGGATCCGCCGTTGCACCCCATGCCCTTTCACGCGAACTTCGATTCGCCGATCTACGAGAACGTGCGCCGCTGCACCTCGGCCCAGTTCCGGCCGCGGTCGGCGGCCAAGCTGGCCGAGCGGATCCGCACCCTGGCCAACGAGCGTCTCGACGAACTGCTGCCCCGCGGCAGCTTCGACCTGACCCAGGACTACGGCGGCATTGTCGCGGCCTCGATGGTGTGCGAATTCGTCGGTCTGCCGGTGGATCTGGCCGGCGAGGTGCTCGCGACAGTGAACGCCGGCAGCCTGGCGCAGCCCGGGCAGGGCGTCGAGGTGGGCAACTCCCGGCCCGGCTACCTGTCGTATCTGACCCCCATCATCGAACGCCGCCGCGCGGCCGGCGCCGACGGCAGCGTCCCCATCGCGGACAGCCTGATCAACTTCACGCTGCCGGACGGGACGACGTTCACCGACATCGAGGCGGCCACCCAGATGCTCGGGGTGTTCATCGGCGGCACCGAGACGGTGCCGAAGATCACCGCGACCGGACTGTGGCACCTCAGCGCGCACCCGGAGCAACTCGCCGCGGTGCGGGCCGACCTCGAGGCCAACGTGCCCGTGGCGCGTGAGGAGATCATCCGCTACAGCGCCCCCGCGCAGTGGTTCGCCCGAACCGTGCGGCGGCCCTACACCATTCACGGCACCACCCTGCGACCCGGCCAGCGGGTCATCACCCTGCTGGCCTCGGCGGCGCGCGACGAGCGCGAGTACCCCGATCCGGACACGTTCCGCTGGAACCGGCCCATCGAACGACTGCTGTCCTTCGGCCACGGCCAGCACTTCTGCCTGGGCGTGCACGTCGCCCGCTTGGAGATCACCATCATGCTGCAGGAGTTCCTCAAGCGGGTGCCGGACTTCCGGATCGATGCCGAGGCCGCGTCGCGGCCGCCGTCGAGTTTCCAGTGGGGCTGGAACTCCATCCCGGTGGAGGTCTAGCCCGTGTGGTCCTACCGCCTGGTGGCGCCCTACACCTTCGAACGGTGCGAGCTGCCCGAACCCGATCCGGAATCGCTTGCCGATCAACAGGTCCTGCTGCGCTTCCTGGCCGCCGGCATCTGCGGCAGCGACCTCCCCGGCTTCCGCGGCGCCCAGGGGCGGCTGCCCGGGGACACCGGTACCTGCGCCGCGGAGATGAACGGCTTCCCGGCCCACGAGATCGTCGGTGAGGTACTGGCCAGCCGGCACCCCGCGCATCAACCGGGGGAGCGTGTGGTCGGCTGGGCGTCGGGGTTCGACGGGCTGACCGGGCAGGTCATCGCCGACGGGAACGGGTTGGCGTCCTACGATCCGGCGCTGAGTCCGGCGCACGCGGTGGGCCTGCAGCCGCTGGCCTGCGTCCTCTACGCGCTGGAACAGCTGCCCGAAATCGCCGGGCGCCGCGTGGCGATCCTCGGTCAGGGCTCCATCGGCCTGCTGTTCTCCTATGCCGCAAAGGCTCTGGGTGCGGCCGAGGTGATTGGCGTCGACCCGGTGGACCGCACGGAGTTGGCGGCGCCCTTCGGTGTCGACACGACGGTGCGCGCGACCAGCGACCGCTGGGTCACGCACCTCGATGCGGCCGACCGGCCCGAGATCGTCATCGAGGCCGTGGGGCATCAGGTCGCCACGCTCAACGACGCCATAGCGGCTGCGGCCTTCGGCGGCACCGTGTTCTACTTCGGTGTGCCTGACGACGACAGCTATCCCATCTCGATGCGCACCATGCTGCGCAACAACCTGACGCTGCGCTCCGGGGTCACCCTGGACCGCGCCCGCGTGCTGCGCGACGCCGACGAGTTCGCCCGTCGGCACCCCGATCTGCTGCCCAGTTACATCACCCACACCTTCGCCCCGGACGACGTGCAGTCGGCGTTCGAGTTGGCGTGCCGGCCGGTGCCCGAGCGGGTCAAGATCGCCATCGCGGAGGCGCAGCGATGAGCCCCGCCGGCCGACTGCGGCAAGCGCTGGCCGACCACCGCCCGGTCTGGGGCGGCTGGGTGATCGGCTCGACCCTGTTCGGGCCCGAGGAATTCGTCACGGCCGGTTACGATTACGTCGGTTTCGACACCCAGCACGGGTTCCTGAGCGACACCGATGTGGCCCTGCTGCTGCGCCGCCTCGAACACCTCCCGATCGCCACCGCGGTCCGATTGCCCTCGGCCGATCCGGGCCCGATCGGCCGCGTCCTCGACGCCGGTGCGGACGCGGTGATCATCCCCATGGTGGAGACCCCCGAACAGGCCGCCCGCGCCGTGGCCGCCACCAGGTACGCGCCGGCCGGGGTCCGCAGCTTCGGGCCGCTGCGGCCTTCCCTGGGGACCGACACCGCGGCCCTGGAGTCCCGGGCCAACGTCTACGCCATGATCGAAACCGCCGCGGCGTTGCCGAACGTCGCCGAGATCTGCGCGGTGCCCGGTCTGGCCGGCATCTACGTCGGACCCGCCGACCTGGCCGTCTCGATGGGACACCCGGTCTCGGCGATGTGGAGCACCGCCGAGGTCACCGACGCCATCAAGAGCATTCAGCAGACCGCGGCCGCCGCGGGTCTGGTCGCCGGCATTCACGCGGGCGACGGCCGGGTGGGAAAAATGGTGGCCGAGTGGGGGTTTCAGTTCATCACGCTGGCCTCGGAATCCCAGGCGCTGCGCCGCGGGGCCGTCGAGCACCTGCGCGACGCCGGCGGCGGGCCGGAAGCGGCACCGCAGAAGGGGTACGCCTGAGATGACCGGTACCGACCGGATCGCCCTGGTCACCGGCGCCGCGCGCGGACAGGGCGCGGCGATCGTGGCCCGACTGCGCCGCGACGGCTTCGCGGTGGCGGCCTGCGACGTGGCCGAGGCAGAACTCGAGGCCACGGTCGCGGCGCTGGACGACCCGGGCGTCATCGCGGTGCCGCTGGACGTCACCTCCGAGGAGCAATGGCGCACCGCGGTCGAGCAGGTCGCCGCGCGGCTGGGCCTGCTGACCACCCTGGTGAACAACGCCGGGGTGTTGCACCGCGCCGCCATCGGCGACGAGACCCGCGAGGGCTTCGAACGGGCCTGGCGCGTCAACACTCTGGGGCCGTTCCTCGGCATCCAGGCCTGCCTGCCCGCGCTGCGCGAGGCCCACGGCGCCGCGATCGTCAACACCTGCAGCACGGGCGCCGTGCGGGCGTTCCCCAACCACGCCGCCTACGGTTCCTCCAAATGGGCGCTGCGGGGGCTGACGCAGATCGTCGCGGCCGAACTCGCCGGCACCGGCATCCGGGTCAACGCCGTGCTGCCCGGCCCGGTGGAGACCCCGATGCTGGATGACCGCACCCAGGCGAAGCTGGCGGCCACCTCGGTCAGCGGGCGGCTGGGCCAACCGCGCGAGATCGCCGACGCCGTGGCCTTCCTGGTGTCCGAACACGCCTCCTTCATCACCGGTTCGGAACTCGTGGTGGACGGCGGTCAAACGCTGCAGATGGGATGAGCGCAATGTCCAAGAGCCTTTCGGTGGGCGTCATCGGAGCCGGGCCGGGCGGTCTGGCGCTCGGGATCTTCCTGAAGAAGGCGGGTTTCGAGAACTTCACCATCTTCGACCGCGAGGACGGCGTGGGTGGCACCTGGCGCACCAACACCTATCCCGGGCTGGCGTGCGATGTGAAGTCGCACCTGTACTCGTTCTCCTTCGACCTCAACCCCGACTGGTCGCGGCTGTGGTCGGACCAGCCCGAGATCCTGCGCTACTTCGAGGATTCCGCGCGCCGCCACCGGCTGGCACCGCACCTGCGGTTGAACACCGACATCGTCGCGGCCACCTGGGACGAGGAGACCCGCACCTGGCGGCTGCGCAGCGCCGGCGGTACCGAGCACGTCTTCGATGTCGTCGTGTCGGCGGTGGGCGTGTTCAATCAGCCGCTGACCCCGGATCTCGTCGAGGAGGAGCCCTTCGCGGGCACCGTCATGCACACCGCGAAGTGGGACCACTCGGTGCAGATCGCCGGTAAGCGGGTCGCGGTGCTGGGCACCGGATCCACCGCCTCGCAGGTGCTGCCCGAGATCGCCCAGCAGGCCGCGCGGGTCTACTCGGTGCAGCGCTCACCCACCTGGATCCTGCCGAAACCCGACCGGTCCTACACCGATCGGGAGAAGTGGATCTTCAAGCACATCCCGTTGGCCAAGCGGGTGTACCGCACCCGGCTCTGGTTGCGCAGCGAGTCGAACATCTCGGTCATCGAGAACGGCAGCGACAAGACCCAGGAGTTCAAGGGGATCGCGCTGCGCACGCTCGAGGCCACGGTGCCCGACGCCGACCTGCGGGCCCGGCTGACCCCCGACCACCCGCTGGGCTGCAAACGATTGGTGTTCGCCACCGACTACCTGCAGGCGCTCACCCGGGACAACGTCGAGGTGATCGCCTCCCCGGCCAAGGCGCTGCGGGCCCGATCGCTGGTCACCGCCGACGGCACCGAACTGGACGTCGACGTGGTGGTGTGCGCCACCGGTTACGCCGTCGCCGACTACCTGGGCCAGATCGAGGTGCGTGGCGAGGGCGGGGTCACGCTGGGCGACACCTGGAGCGACGGCGCCTACGCCTACATGGGCATGGCCGTACCGGGTTTCCCGAACTTCTTCATGCTGTACGGCCCCAACACCAACGTCGGCTCCAACAGCGTGATCTTCGTGCTGGAGGCGCAGGCCCGCTACATCGTGCGGGCGTTGCAGCAGATGCGTCGCCGGGGCAAGTCGTACCTGGCGGTGCGTCGCGAGGCGACGGCCGACTACATCGCCAAGATCGACCGGTGGATGGTCGGCACGGTGTGGACCACGCGGTGCAGCAACTACTTCCGGGCCGCCAACGGCCGCGTCGTGACTCAGTGGCCGCGCAGCGCGCGGGCCTTCTGGACGATGACCCGCCGGCTGCGGCTGCGCGACTACAGCTTCGATCCGCAGGGGACACCCGAACCGCTTGCGGTACAGCCGCATTCGGCGGTGTCGCAGTGAACCCGGTGGAGCCGATCGCCCGGCTCGACCCCGCGCTGCGCCCGTTCGCGGAGTTCCGCACGAATCTGGCGCCGGAGGCGCTGGCGGACGTGCGCGCATCGATCGACCAGCGTCGTCGGCAGGCGGCTGCGGAACTCGACACCGCCGGCGTCGAAATCGTGGACCAGCAGGTGCCGGTCGACGCGCGCACCATCGGGGTTCGGATCTACCGCGGCGGCCCGACCCCCGCCCCGGCCGTACTGTATTGCCACGGCGGCGCTTTCGTCCTCGGCAATCTGGACACCGACCATCTGCAATGCGTGGAGTTCGCCCGGCGCGCCGAGTGCACGGTGATCTCCGTGGACTACCGGCTGGCCCCGGAGCATCCGTACCCGGCCGGCTACGACGACGCGGCCGCGGTGCTGCGCTGGGCCGTGGACAACGCCGCCGCACTCGGTATCGATCCCGACCGGGTGGCGGTGGCCGGCAGCAGCGCCGGGGGCGCCCTGGCGACCGGCCTGGCGCAGGCCGCGGCGCGCGGCGCGCTGCCCCCGGTGGTGTTCCAGCTGCTGCACCAACCGGTGCTCGACGACCGGCCCAGCCCGTCCAAGGAGGAGTTCACCACCACCCCGGGCTTCGACGGACCGGCCGCCGAGCAGATGTGGCGGCATTACTCGGGGGCGCTGCCCGCGGCCGCCGTCCCGGGCCGCACCGACGACCTCGACGGCCTGCCAAGGACCTTCCTCAGCTGCTCGGAACTGGATCCGCTGCGCGACGAGGCCATCGACTACGCGCTGCGGCTGCTGTGGTCCGGGGTCGGCACCGAATTGCACGTGTTCGCGGGCACCTGCCACGGGTTTGACTCGATGCTGCCGGGCTGGGAGGTCAGCCGGCAGTTGTTCGCGCTGCAGGGCGCCGCGTTGCGCAAGGCCCTGCACGGCTAGCCGCGCTACTGGGCCGGCGCGCCCTGGTACACCGCGTCGAACGGGGCGTGGCCGCTGATCCGGCCGACGATCCCGGCGGTGGTGAACGCCTTGGCCTGATGCGTCGCCTCGGAGACACCTGCGCCCTTGGCGAGGCCGGCGGTGATGGCCGCCGCCAGCGTGCAGCCCGCACCGCCGACGCGGGCGCTGCCGATCTTCGGTGCCCGCAGGATCTCCACCTCGCCGTCCCCGAAGAGGACATCGACGGCGTCGGCACCGGGAAAATCGACGCCACCCTTGACCACCACGTGGCGCGGTCCTAGGTCGGCGATGCGCCGCGCCGCCTCGACGAGGTCCTCGACCGTGGTGATGTCGTCCATGCCCGCGAGCGTGCGGGCCTCGAACAGGTTGGGCGTGACGACGGAGGCCAGCGGCAGGATCCGGCGGCGCAGCGCGGTGTCGGTGTCGAGGGCGGCGCCGGGCTCCTGACCCTTGCAGATCAGCACCGGGTCGACCACGACCTGGGACCAGGTCTGGCCGGCCAGCGCCTCGGCGACGACGTCGATGGTGGCGGGAGTGCCCAGCATGCCGATCTTGACCACGTCCAGGTCGTAGGCCGCGGTCGCCGCTTCGATCTGGTCGGCGATCACCTGGGCCTCGACGGGGACGAATCGATGTCCCCAGTCGGCCTTGGGATCGAACGACACGATGCAAGTCACGGTGCCGATGCCGTGGGTGCCGAGCTGCTGGAAAGTGCGCAGGTCGGCTTGTAACCCGGCGCCGCCGGTGGCTTCCGATCCGGCGATGACATAGGCGAAGGCGACCACGGGGACAGCCTAAGACACGCGGGCCGCGGCCCCGGCGCGCCGCCGGACGGACAGAAATTCGATTTCCCCACCGGGGGTCGCACCCTTAACCTGGATAGCCGCACTAACGAAGTGCGGCTATCAGGGAGTAGGTCAATGAGTACCGCGCCGATCACGCGAACGAGATCCGAGGGGTCGCCACCCGCCCCGCCGCGCGCCGCCGTGATCATCGCGGTGCTGGTGTTCTCCGCGTTCGTGATGATCCTCAACGAGACGATCATGAGCGTCGCGCTGCCCGCGCTGATCGCCGACCTGGACATCACGGCCCGCACGGCGCAGTGGCTGACCAGCGGCTTCCTGCTGACCATGGCGGTGGTGATCCCGATGTCCGGTTCGCTGCTGCAGCGCTTTCCGGTGCGGGGCGTCTTCGTGGGGTCGATGTCGTTGTTCTGTGCGGGCACGCTGGTCTGCGCCCTGGCGCCCGGCTTCGCGGTGCTGCTGGCGGGGCGCATCCTGCAGGCGTGCGGTACCGCCGTCATGGTGCCGCTGCTGATGACGACGGTCATGACGCTGGTCGCGGCCGAGCGTCGCGGGCAGACGATGGGCACGATCTCGATCGTCATCGCCGTCGCGCCGGCGGTGGGACCGACCCTGTCCGGCTTCATCCTCGGCGCGCTGAACTGGCGGTGGATGTTCTGGATCGTGCTGCCCATCGCCCTGCTCGCGTTGGCCGCGGGCCTGGTGTGGCTGCGGGTGGCCGACGAGCGCGAACAACCCGCCCCGATCGACCCCGCCTCGGTGCCGCTGTCGGCGATCGCCTTCGCGGGCTTGGTGTTCGGGCTCTCCGAACTCGGCGGGCACGGCGGTCGGGGCGTGCCCGCGTGGATTCCGCTGACGGTGGGCGCGGTGGCGATGGTCGTCTTCGGGGCCCGCCAGGTGCGGTTGCAGCGGGCCGATCGCGCCCTGCTGGATCTGCGACCGTTCACCTACCGGCGGTTCTCGGTGTCGGTGGGCCTGGTGATCATCGGCTTCATGGGCCTGTTCGGCGCGATCATCATGGTGCCGCTCTACGTCCAGGACGTGCTGGGCCGCAGCGCCCTGGTCGCCGGGCTGATCACCCTGCCGGGCGGGCTGCTGATGGGCCTCGCGGGGCCGATCGTCGGGCGGATCTACGACCGGCACGGGGCCCGACTCCTCGTGGTGCCCGGTTCGGTCCTGCTGTGCCTGTCGCTGTGCGGCTTCGCGCTGTTGTCGGAGACCACGCCCCTCTGGGAACTCGTTGGCCTGCAAACGATCATGATGCTGGGCCTGTCGCTAATGTTCACCCCGCTGATGACCGACGCGCTCGGTGCCCTGCCGGAACGGCTGTACTCGCACGGCAGCGCCATCATGACGACGCTGCAACAGGTTGCCGGTGCCGCGGGGACCGCCCTGTTCGTGACGGTCATGGCGAGGGCGTCGGTCTCGGGCGGGGCCCCGGACATGCCCGGCGTGCACGCCGCCTTCGTGGCCGCCGCGGTGATCAGCGTGACCGCCGTGGCCGCGGCGTTCTTCACCGCCGCGCGCCCGGCGGAAGCGGTGGTTGCGGGTTAGCTCACCCGCCGATCAGCTACCCGCCGATTAGCTGACCGGGACGCCGTCGAGTTCGCGGGTGATCGCGTCGTGGTACCGGTCGATGAAGGCGGGGTTGACGATGCGGAAGAACTTGTCCGGCATCGGGGCGTCGCGGTAGGCCTCGATGGTCATCGTCCGGCTGAACAGCGTGCCGGCACCGGGCTGAGTGAAGTGGTACTGCACGGAGATTCGGCCCTCGAACCCGCCGTTGCCGTCGCGGTCGTGGCCCAGCCGCCCCACCGAGTTGAACATCCACAGCGTGGGGCGCATGGCGATGGCCAGGTGCCAGGTGTAGATGTGCTCCCCGTCGGGTCCGGCCTCCTCCCAGGTGTCGCCGACCTTCAACGGCAGGTCGTCGAGCTTGCCGACGTAGTTGCTGCCCGGATACGTCTTGGTCCAGTTGTTGGGGTTGGTGACGAAGTCGTACACCACTTCGGGCGCATGCTGGAACGACGTTGCTGAGGTGGTGGTCACGATGCCCAAGGGAGTGGCCTTTCTGATTCGGCAGAGCGGGAGCGGTCCGGCGGGACCGACTCCATCGGTGACTTTACAGATCGACGCAAAAATGTCACGCTTTGTTTTCACTCAGGACAGCGGTCCAGACAGGCAGGTCGTTTCGTGGTGGAGCCGGCAGTGGTGTTCGATCCGTTCTCGGAGCAGCACTTCAACGATCCCTACGACACCTACCGTCGGCTGCGCGACGAGGCGCCCGTCTACTACAGCGAGAAGTACGACTTCTACGCGCTGACCCGGCACGAGGACGTCGCACCGGCGTTCAAGGACTTCGAGACCTTCTCGTCGTCGCGCGGGGTCACGCTCGAGGAGATCCAGTCCGGTCAACACGCCCACCAGCCGTCCATCATCTGGATGGACCCGCCCGAGCACCGCCGGATGCGCAGCCTGGTCAACAAGGTCTTCACCCCGCGCGCCATCGGAAAACAGGAGCAGGTGATCCGCGAACGGATCACCCATCACCTCGCCGCGGCCGACCCCGACAACTTCGACGTGGTCGCGGACTTCTCGGCGCTGTTCCCGGTCGAGGTGATCACCACCATGCTCGGCGTCCCGGAGTCGCGGCGCCAGGACGTGCGGATCTGGCTCGAGCTCGCGCTGCAACGCCCGGCGGGCCGCAGCACCATGGACAAGGCCGGCCTGCAGGCCATGATGGACACCGGCGTCCTGTACTACGAGATCATCCAACAGCGCCGCGAGCAGCCGGCCGACGACATGATCAGCGCGCTGTGCGCCGTCGAGGTGCAACGCGACGACGGGACCGCGACACGACTCGACGACGTGGAGATCGCCGGCTTCTGCACCCTGCTCGGCGCCGCCGGCGCCGAGACCGTCGCCAAGCTGCTGGGCACGGCGGCCGTGGTGTTCGGCCGGCACCCCGACCAGTGGCAGCAGCTGCGGGCCGACCGCAGCAAGATCCCGGCCGCGGTCGAGGAGCTGCTGCGGTACGAGGGGCCGGTGCAGTACGACTGTCGCTACACCCTGAAAGATGTTGAGCGCCACGGCGTCACCATCCCGGCGGGCAGCGCGGTGCTATTGGTGGGTGCGGCCGCCAACCGCGACGAGCGGGCGTTCACCAACGCCGAGCAGTTCGACATCAACCGGGACCGCACCGAGGCGCAGAACCTGGCGTTCGGCTACGGCATCCACAGCTGTCTGGGCGCGGCGCTGGCCCGCTCGGAAAGCACGATCGCCCTCGACCACCTGCTCGACTTCATGCCGCACTATGTGGTGGAGGTCGACAAGCTTCAGCGGGTCGCCATGACCAGCGTGAACGGCTACTCGAGCGTGCCGGTGCGCGTCGTGGCCGGCAACTGAATCAGAGTTCAGCGGCCGGTCCACGAGGCCCAGGTCTGCACCTCGATCTCGATGACCGGGCCGTCCAGCGAAACCGACTCGTACTGAGGGTATTTGGCGCGCAGCAGCTCGCGGCCCCGGTGTGCCACGGGGCCGTCGTCGTGCACGGTGGCCCGGCCGTCGGCGCGGACCCACCACAGCAGCGCCCAGTCCTCGCTGTAATGGTCGACGAGCACGCTGACGGCGGGCCGGTCGGCGATGTTGGCCAGCCGCCGCAGCCGGGTGCTGGATTTGGGCTTGCCGTCGACGGCGGTGAAGACGTGTCGGTCACCGACGGCGAACACGATCGGGACCAGGTGCGGTTGGCCGTCGGCGTCGACCGTGGCCAGCCGCGCCACCCGGGCGTCGCTGAACGCCCGCAGCACCGCCTCGTCGATTCCCTCGGTCACCCGACCAGCGTAGAGCGGCTAGCTGCGCTCGCGCGCCAGACCGACCAATTCGACTGCTGCCGTGCGCATCTGGGCCGCCGAGTTCAGCGGCGCCGGGTAGCCGACGCGGGTGTAGGCGACCCCGCGCGGCGTGCTGACCCGCAGGTCCAGGCCGTAGCGGTCGGCGCCGGTGCACTCGGCGGTGTCGGTGTCGGGGAACCCGCCGAGAGTGCGCGCCATCAGCGCCAGGGAATCGGCGTGATCGGCGTTGAGATGGGCGACGGCGCCGCCCGCGTGCGCGGCGACGGGATCGGGTTGGGCCGCGGCGTAATCCCGCCCGGTGGCGGAGTCCATCCGGCCGTAGCCACCCACCCAGCGGACCCGCTCGACCCGCAACACCCACACGGTGAAGTCGCTGTACTCGATGTAGTACTTGGCAGCCGGCACCGCGGCCACATGCGCCTCGCGCGCCGCGGTCAGTTCCGCCCCGGCCGGGCGTTCTACGACGCCGGCCAGCGTGATGCGGCCATTGGCCAGCGGGTCGGCCTCGGTGGCCGGGGCGACGACGGCGATGCTCGCGCGCGGGTCGCCGGCCAGGTTCCGGCCGTGCTCGGCCATGTGCGAGACGCACAGCACCGGCGCGCCGTCGAGCAGACCATAAGTAATGAAGGAAGCCCACGGATCCCCGGACGAGGTGAGGCTGGCCAGCACGCCGGCGTTGGTGGCGGCCGCGATGGTGCGGGCCTCCTCGGCCGCCGACGGGCGGGCCGGGTTGACGACCTCGGTCAGCGGGGGAGGGACGGTCGGCGCGTCGCCGGGGTCGCCATGATCACGGTTGGCCACCTTCGCACCATAGGCGATCAGCGCTCGGCGCGGCGCAGCGTCCGTTCGAGCCAGTTGAGCACCGGCGGGGCCACTTGGTCGACGGCCGATTCGGCGATGATCCAGTGCGGCAGGCCCGGATGGACCTGCTGTTGGGCGCGGTAGCGCCGGGCGATCCGCCGAGAGATCCACGGCGCGACGTTGCGGTCCTCGCCGGCGCTGACACACAGCACCGGGCAGCGAACATGCTCGGGGTCGACCCGGGTGGATCCGGCTCCCATCGACATTTCCCGGAACACCCGACCGGAGTCCCGGGCGAGGCGGGGAAGCAGGGCGTCCTGCTCGGCGCGCGGGAGGGTGTTCAGCGGCACCGAGCGCATGGTCCGCTCCGACGGCAGCATCGGCCGGCCCGCGAGGATCGCCGGCAGCACCGGCAGCAGGTTGTGCATGACCTTGGGCTGCGGCCAGAGCACGCCCGGCGGGATCGAGGCCAGCAGCACCAGCGCCGCCGGATCGCGCACCGCGGCCAGCTTCTGCCCCAGCAGCCCGCCCATGCTGTGCCCGATGACGACGGGCTTGTGCCCGGGGGTGCCGGGTTCGGGATCGATGTCGTCGAACGCGCGCAGCGCCACCTCGAAGCAGTCCGCGATGCCGGTGCGGCGCAGCACCTGCTCGTCGGCGGGGTCGCGACCGGGCAGCGTCGGCGTGTGGCAGGCGTAGCCGGCGGCGGTCAAGAAGTCGGTCCACGGCCGAAGCAGCGACGGGCGCCCGAAGACCCCGTGCAGAAGCAGGATGGGCGGCTTGTCGACAGCCATCGGTTCAGTATGGGACGAATCCGCGTGGTAATCGGTGAATTGCAGATCTCGTTTCGAGTTGAAATAGCGGATAGCGATACCCCGGTCCGAGCGGCAATCTGTTCGGCCGGGCGCGCCGCGACGTCCAGGGCTTGAGAATCACCCCCGGCGGGGACTGTCCCGGGACGCGGGACGCGCCCTGTTGGTGCTGGTCAAGACAATATTTTCGGCGCAGATCCGGAGCGGGCAACGGAGCCGGCCGGCCGTGGTCTAAGCTGCAGAATTGGCTGTTTCGATACCCCCTCGACTATCGAATCGGGTGGTCTACAGGTAGGGTCACCCGTCGAGGGGAAACTCATGTGTCGAATCGATGACGTAATGAATAGGCCGTTTGCCGCGATGAAGACGTTGTCCGCCGCGGTGGAATGCGGCTGGGTCCAAGACACGGCGGGAATTACGTCGTACACACAGATTGGCTGGATACAAGTATGAAGTTCATTCAAAAGATGCGTGGGAAATGGGCCCGCCGGCTCGGCGTCGCCGCAGTGGCGACAGCCGCGCTTCCCGGCCTGATCGGCCTCGCAGGGAACACCGCCACCTCTGGCGCGTTCTCGCGGCCGGGTCTGCCGGTGGAATACCTGATGGTGCCGTCGCCCTCGATGGGCGTGGACATCAAGGTCCAGTTCCAGAGCGGCGGGGAGAACTCACCCGGCGTCTACCTGCTCGACGGCCTGCGCGCCCAGGACGACTTCAACGGCTGGGACATCAACACCCAGGCCTTCGAGTGGTTCCTCGACTCGGGCCTGTCGGTGATCATGCCCGTCGGCGGTCAGTCGAGCTTCTACTCCGACTGGTACGCGCCGGCCCGCAACAAGGGGCCGACCCGCACCTACAAGTGGGAGACCTTCCTGACCTCCGAGCTGCCGCAGTGGCTGTCGGCCAACCGTGGGGTGCGCACCACCAACAACGCCGCGATCGGCCTGTCGATGGCCGGTTCGGCCTCGCTGACGCTGGCCATCTGGCATCCGAACCAGTTCACCTACGCCGGTTCGATGTCGGGCTTCCTGAACCCGTCCGAGGGCTGGTGGCCGTTCCTGATCAACATCTCCATGGGTGACGCCGGCGGCTTCAAGGCCGACGACATGTGGGGCAAGACCGAGGACCCCAACAGCGCCTGGAAGCGCAACGACCCGATGGTCAACATCGACCGCCTGGTGGCCAACAACACCCGCATCTGGATCTACTGCGGTAACGGCCAGCCCAACGAGCTGGGCGGCGGCGACCTGCCGGCCACCTTCCTGGAGGGCCTGACCATTCGCACCAACATCACCTTCCGCGACAACTACCTGGCCGCGGGCGGTACCAACGGTGTGTTCAACTTCCCGGAGAACGGTACGCACAACTGGGCGTACTGGGGCCGGGAGCTGCAGGCCATGATCCCGGACCTGCAGTCGCACCTGATCTGATCAGTCCGTAACGCGAAATCCCCCAGCACAAGCTGGGGGATTTCGTGTTTCGCGGGGCCGGGTACTGGCGGCCGGCCGGTGCAGCGGCTACCTTTCACCCCGGCATGTCGGTTCGTGTTCGACAGGTCGTCATCGCCGCGACAGCACGCCGTCGAGTGCTCCCCGGAAGGTTCTCGTCATGAAGACACCCCGCCCGCTGGCCGTGGCCGCCGCGGCGCTCGCGCTGCTGCTGGCCGCCGGTTGCGCACCCCCGGAGAGGTCCACCGGCGACAGCGACGCCGCGACCGCCACCTCGGCCCAGGACTTCGGCGGCATGGAGGCGCTCATCCGGGCCGCCCAGGCCGAGGGCGAACTCAACGTCATCGCGCTGCCCCCGAACTGGGCCAACTACGGGGCCATCATCGCGAGGTTCAGCGACAAGTACGGCATCAAGGTCAACTCCGCCCAGCCGGATGCCTCCAGCCAGGACGAGATCAACGCCGCCCGCCAGCAGCAGGGCAAGAGCACCGCGCCCGACGTGTTCGACCTTGGGCAGTCCGTGGCGCTCGCCAACGAGGCGATGTTCGCGCCGTACAAGGTCGCGACGTTCGCCGACATCCCCGCCGGGCTCAAGCACCCCGACGGCGCCTGGGTCAACGACTACGGCGGCTACATGTCGGTGGGCTACGACTCCACCTCCGTTCCCGACGTCACCAGCATCGACGATCTGCTCGGGCCCGAGTTCAAGGGCAAGGTCGCCCTGAACGGCGATCCCACCCAGGCCGGGGCTGCCTTCTCCGGTGTCCTGATGGCGGCGGTGTCGCAGGGTGGTTCGGCCGACGACATCGCCCCGGGCGTGGAGTTCTTCCGCAAGCTCAACGAGGCCGGCAACTTCCTGCCGGTGGATCCCACGCCGGCCACGATCGCCTCCGGACAGACCCCGGTGGTCATCGACTGGAACTACCTCAACGGCATCGAGAGCGAAAAGGTGCCGACCTGGCGGGTTTTCGTGCCCAACGACGCCGCCGTCGCCGGCTTCTACTATCAGGCGATCAACGCCGACGCCCCGCACCCGGCCGCCGCCCGGCTGTGGCAGGAATTCCTGTTCAGCGACGAGGGACAGAACCTGTTCGCCCAGGGCGGGGTCCGCCCGGTGCGCGCCGACGCGATGATCCACGCCACCACCTTCGATCCGGCCGCCTTCGACCGGTTGCCACCCATCGACGGCATGGTCACGGTGCCCACCCAGGAGCAGACCGAGGCCGCGACCAAATACCTGGCGGACAACTGGGCCAAGGCAATTGGCTGATTCCACCGTCGGGCGCCGGGTTCGCACCGGGCTCCCGCTGCTGCCGTTCCTGCTGTTCGTCGGGATCTTCCTGATCGTCCCCACCGTCACGGTGGTCGTCAACGCGTTCATCTCCGACGGCCAGTTCTCCTTGGACCGGATCGGAGCGCTGTTCTCCCAGACGGCGCTGCTCGCGCTCGGGCGCAGCGTGCTGCTCTCGGCGAGCACCGCGGCCCTCGGGGCGGTGTTCGGCGCGGTGCTGGCCTGGCTGATCGTGTCCTGCCCGGCGACCTCGATGTTCCGCCGGGCCGCGCTGGCGCTGTGCGCCGTGCTGGCCCAATTCGGCGGGGTGGCACTGGCTTTCGCCTTCCTGGCGACGATCGGCCTCAACGGCGTGCTGACCGTGTGGGCGGCCGATCTGTTCGGCCTGGACCTGGCTGGCGGCGGTTGGCTCTACAGCCTGCCGGGGTTGATCCTGGTGTACACCTACTTCCAGATCCCGTTGATGGTCATCGTCTTCCTGCCCGCACTGGACGGCCTGCGCCGGCAGTGGCGGGAGGCCGCGGTGAGCCTGGGCGCCACCCCCTGGCAGTACTGGCGCGAGGTGGGCTTCCCGCTGCTGGCCCCGGCGTTCCTGGCCTCGGCGCTGCTGTTGTTCGCCAACGCCTTTGCCGCCTACGCCACCGCGGCCGCCCTGGTCAGCCAGGGCAGCCCGATCCTGCCGCTGCTGATCCGCTCGGCCCTGACCAGCGAGGTGGTGCTGGGGCAGGCCGGCTTCGCCTACGCCCTGGCGTTGGAGATGATCGTCGTCGTCGCGGTGGTGATGGTCGGCTACAACCAGCTGATGCGGCGGACGGCACGGTGGCTGCGATGACACCGACGACGATGACACCGACGACGATGACACCGACGACGATGACACCGACGAGCACGCGCACCAAGACCGTCCGGACCGTGTGCGCGGTCCTGTTCGGCCTGTTCTTCCTCTTTCCGCTCTACGCCATGGCGGACTTCTCCACCCGCGACCTGCAGGGCGCCGGTCGCACGCTGGCGGCGTGGTCGAACCTGTTCGCGGACAACGCGTTGTACTCGGCGATCGTGGTGTCGGTGCTGATCGCGCTGCTCACCGTCGCGGTGATGCTGGTGCTGCTGGTGCCGACGATGACCTGGGTGCGGCTGCGCGCCCCCTGGGCCAACGGGCTGATGGAGTTCCTGTGCCTGCTGCCGCTGGCTATCCCGGCGCTGGTGATCGTGGTCGGGTTGCGCAACGTCTACCTGTGGGTGACCTACCTGCTGGGGGAGTCCGCCCTGGTGCTCACCTTCGTCTACGTCATCCTGGTGCTGCCGTTCGCCTACCGCGCCCTGGATTCCGCGTTGCGGGGGATCGATCTGGCCACGCTGACGGAGGCGGCGCGCTCGCTGGGGGCCGGCTGGACCACGACGCTGGTGCGGGTGGTGTTGCCCAACATCTGGGCCGGCGTGCTGTCGGCGGCGTTCATCTCGGTCGCGGTGGTGCTCGGCGAGTACACCATTGCCTCGCTGTCCGGCTACGAGACGCTGCAGGTGCAGATCGTGGCCATCGGCAAGAGCGACGGGCCCACCTCGGTGGCGGCCTCGCTGGCGGTGCTGCTGTTCGGTTTCGCGCTGCTGCTGACGTTGTCGCTGCTGGCCCGCCGTGCCCGCGGGGCCCGGCGCGCCGCGGAGACGACGGTGGGGGCGCCCGCATGAGCGCCGGGGTGGGCGTCGACATCGTCGGGCTGAGCCGCACGTACGGCAGCGTCCGTGCCCTCGATGGGCTCAGCCTGCACCTGGCCCCCGGCGAACTGGTGGCATTGCTCGGCCCGTCGGGTTGCGGCAAGACCACCGCGCTGCGCATCCTGGCCGGGCTCGAGGAGCCCACCGCCGGGCGAATCGCGGTGGCCGGCAAGGACATCACGGCCGTCCCGCCGAACCGGCGCGACATGGGCATGGTGTTCCAGGCCTACAGCCTGTTCCCGCACCTGACCGTGCTGGAGAACGTCGCCTTCGGGCTCAAGCTGCGCGGAAAGGCCAAGGCCGCGAGGAGTTCCCGCGCGTTGGAGATGCTGGACCTGGTCGGGCTGGCGGCCCATCGGGACAAGTTCGCCACCGAACTGTCCGGCGGTGAACAGCAGCGGGTGGCCCTGGCGCGGGCGCTGGCGGTCGAACCGCAGGTGCTGCTGCTCGACGAGCCGCTGTCGGCGCTGGACGCCAAGGTCCGCGTTCAGTTGCGCGAGGAGATCCGCCGGGTGCAGACCGAGGTCGGCACCACCACGCTGTTCGTCACCCACGATCAGGAGGAGGCGCTGGCCGTCGCCGACCGGGTCGGGGTGATGAACCGCGGACGGCTCGAACAGATCGCCGGCCCGGTGCAGCTTTACGCGGCGCCGGCCACCCCGTTCGTCGCGGAGTTCGTCGGGCTGAGCAACCGCATCCCGGCGCGGGTGATCGACGGGACGGTGCGGGTGCTGGGCAGTCGGGTGCCGGTGCTGCGGGGTTCGGTGCGGGGCGTGGGGACGGCCCTGGTGCGTCCGGAAGCCGTGCAGCTGACCGCGACACCCGAGGGCGAGGCCGTCGTCGCCGACGTGGCCTTCCTCGGGCCCGTCTCGCGGGTCGGCGTGCGGCTGGTCGGTGGCGCCCACGTCGTCGCGCAGATGTCCGGGGCCCGGGCACGACGCCTGGTCCCGGGGACCCGGGTCGACGTGCGGGTCGACCCGGCGCCCGTGTTGGTGGTATCGAACCAAGTGGTGCCGAACTAACCGCCGAGCGCGGCGATCAGTTCCTTGACCGCGGCCGTCTCGTCCTCGGTGGTCGGTTCCTCTTCCTCGATGGCGCGGATCAGGTCGGCGCGCAGGCCGGCACCGTTCGCGGCTTCCTTGGCGGTCAGCTTGGCGCGGGTGCGGGACACGTAAAGACGTTGTCCCAGAGTCGATCCCGGACCCTCGGCGGCCCGTTCCATCAGGTTGTCGTAGGTGGTGCGGACCCCGCTCAGCGAGATGATCACCGCGGGCGTGGCGCGATTGCGCTCGGCGGCCTTGGTCAACGAGGCGACCAGCTTGCGCAGACCGGTCAGCACCACCGCGGCGCGCGACGGGAATTCCGGGTCCGCCGGTTCGGGCAGGTCCTCGATGGCCGCGTTGAACATGTGCACGGCGGCGTCGGCGACGCTGACGATGACCTGAGCTTCACCTTCATCTGGCTGACCGTTTCCCACGGTTCTCCTGCTCTCGTTAGGCCGCGCGTTCGGGCGCGCGGAATGGTAAACAACGTGGGCGAATGCCCGGTGTCGAAGCGTGGTTGCGCAAGGTATGCACGAAGCGATACGGAACCGAAAGAAATTTAGCCTGTCGATATAGTCCTTTCAAGGGGCAGCGCGTCCAGCAAACCCCGACGGGCGCAACGATGTTCGCGGGCGTCCGGAACAGGACCCGGTTTTCGGGGCCCGGGCCGGGGCCTGATGCGATTGAGTACCCGCGTGTGCGGGTAAGCGAGGCGGTGATGGAAGCCATGACCCCGACCGACCTGCCGTTCGCCGAATGGTTGCCGCGGCAACGGTGGTACGCCGGCCGCAACCAGCGCCTCACCGAGGTGAGCGCCGCGGCGGTCACCGCGCTGCGCGAGGACCTCGAACTGGTGCTGCTCGATGTGCATTACGCCGACGGGGACGCCGAGCGGTATCAGGTGCTGGTCCTGTGGGCCGACGGGGAGCGCGCGGACCTCCCGGAGATCGCGACGATCGGAACGGTGCGCCGGCGCATCGCCTACGACGCGCTGTACGACCCGTCGGCGGCCCGTCACCTGCTCGACCTGTGCGCGGCCGGGGCGACCCGAGGCGCGGTGACGTTCAGCGCCGAGCCGGGTGTGGAGTTGCCCGTCGGGGCGCCGCCGCGGCTCACCGGCGTCGAGCAGAGCAACACCAGCGTGGTGTTCGGCGACCAGGCCATCCTCAAGGTGTTTCGCCGGGTCAACACCGGCATCAACCCCGACATCGAACTCAACCGGGTGCTCGGCAACGTCGGCAACCGCCACGTCGCGCGGCTGTTGGCGTCGTTCGAGACCACCTGGGACGGGCAGCCGTGTCCGCTGGGCATGGTGACCGCCTTCGCCGCCGGGGCGGCCGAGGGGTGGGCGCTGGCCACCGCGGCCGCCACCCGCCGCTACACCGACGCCGAGGACGGCGACTTCACCGAGACGTCGATTCGGCTCGGTCAGGCCGTGTCGTCGGTGCACGCCGCGTTGGCGGCCGAACTGGGCACCGCCTCGGGGGTTTTCGCGGTGGACTCGGCGCTGGCGCGGCTGGATTCGGCGTGCGCGGCAGTCCCGGAACTGTTGCCGTACCAGGCGACCATTGCCGAGATCTTCAAAAGCGTTGCCGGACAGTCGATTGTCGTGCAACGCGTGCACGGGGACCTGCATCTGGGGCAGGTGCTGCGCACGCCGTCGTCGTGGCTGGTCATCGACTTCGAAGGGGAACCGGGGGCGCCGCTCGAGGAGCGGCGGCGGCCCGACTCGCCGCTGCGCGATGTCGCCGGCATGCTGCGGTCCTACGAGTACGCGGCCTCTCAGCCCCTGGTGGGCCGTGACGACCAGGATTTCGCCGCGGCGCTGGACTGGAGCGGACAAGGCCGCGGCGCCTTCTGCGACGGGTACGCCGACGTCGCCGGCTTCGACCCGCGGCAGGCCGGACCCGTGCTGGCGGCCTACGAATTGGACAAAGCGGTCTATGAAACTGCCTACGAGGCTCGCTATCGTACGGATTGGCTGCCCATACCGCTTCGGTCGATCGCCACACTGACCGGTACCGCGCCGCCGGACTGACAACTGCTACCGATGGGGGAGATGCCGATGCACGCTTCGGTGACTGTACACATGAACGCACCCGCCGACGAGATCTGGGAGCTGATCTCCGACGTGCGCAACACGGGCAAGTTCAGCCCGGAGACCTTCGAGGCGGAATGGCTCGACGGGGCCACCGGGCCCGCGGTGGGCGCGAAGTTCCGCGGGCACGTGCGCCGCAACGAGATCGGGCCGGTCTACTGGACCACCTGCCGGGTGACCTCGTGCGAGCCCGGACGGGACTTCGGTTTCGAGGTGCTGCTCGGCGACCGTGCGGTCAACAACTGGCGCTACCAGCTGGCCCCCGCGGGCGGTGGCACCGACGTCACCGAATCCTTCCGGATGGCCGAGGGCATCTTCACCAAGATCTTCGGCCTGCTGGGCGGCCAACTGCGCAAGCGGCGCAACGTCCGGGACATGACCACCACGCTGAACCGGATCAAGGCCGTCGTCGAGGCGCCGGCCTAGGACCCGGGCTCAGAAGACCGTGACGGTGCAGTAGGTGCGCGCCGGCGAGGGATAGGGCCAGGCGTACTGGCCGCTGACCGCCGGGCAGGCGTCCTGGTCGCGCACCTCCAGCCGACGCGTGACCTGCACCAGCAGCCCGTCGGTGGGATCGGCGGGCTGGCCCGCGCAGTCCGCGCGTTCGACCAGGCCGATCGGCACGCCCAGCCGATAGCAGTGCTCCGCAACGAGATTCGGCACCAGGCACAGGCTGGCGGTGACACGGTCGGCGGCCGGCCCCGGGAAGTGCTGATACTCGGAACTGGGGCACTCACCGGTCGAGGTGGCGATCGCGCCCACGGTGTAGCTGGGATCCGCGTGGCACTCGGCCCGCCGGGCCTGCACCTCGGGGCTCTGGGGATCGGTGTCGGTCGCACCCACCACCACGCAGTCGCCGACACCCAGCGGCCGATTGTGCTCGGCGATGAACGAATCTCGGGCCCGGTCCAGCGCCACCACGGCGGCGACCGCCCCGGCGACCAGCGCCAGCACGGCCACCACGACGAACAGGCGCCGCGGCAGCATCAGAGTCGGGTTCATCCGTACGAGGGTGGCAGACCGAACCCCACTTGTCTCCCGTTTCACAGGCGTATACACCCGTCGCGCTCGATTTCACCGCAGCGACACGCCCGGGTGCTCGGTGAAGGCCCAGTTGGCGGCGGTACTTGGCGAGCGAAAGTGAGGAGTGTCACACTTTCACTGGGGGGGTTGGATCATGACTGCATCAATCGACGCTGCCATCAGTCCGCGCGAAAACGGCAAACCGCCGCCGTGCGTCCCGTTGGCCGACATCGACCTGGCTCAGATGGAGTTCTGGGGCCTCGACGACGACTATCGCGACGGCGCGTTCGCGACACTGCGCCGCGAGGCGCCGATCAAATTCTTCGAGGTGCCCGAGTTCGGCGGGTTTCCGGCCGGCGCCGGTCACTGGGCGCTGTCCCGTCACCGCGACGTGCATTTCGTGAGCCGGCACCCCGATCTGTTCAGCTCCAGTCCGACCAGCACCGCGCTCAGCGACGTGCCGGTGGAGATCGCCGAGTACCTGGGCTCGATGATCACCCTCGACGACCCCCGCCATCTGCGGTTGCGGGGGATCGTCAACCGCGCCTTCACACCCAAGGTGATCGCCCGGATCGAGCAGAGCGTGCGCGACCGGACCCGACGGCTCGTCGCCGAGATGCGGGCCGCGCACCCCGACGGCCGCGCCGACTTCGTGGCGTCGCTGTCGGGCCCGCTGCCGCTGCAGATCATCTGCGACATGATGGGCATCCCGGAGGAGGACGAGGCGAAGGTGTTCCACTGGACCTCGGTGCTGATGGGCGTCGGGGACGACGAGGCCTCCGGGGAATTCGACGAGATCGTCAAGGTGGTCCTCGAACTCGGCGAGTACGGCGTGGCGCTGGCCGAAGCGCGGCGCGCGCACCCGGCCGAGGACCTGACCACCAACCTGGTGCAGGCCGAGGTCGACGGCGAACGGTTGTCGTCGGCCGAGATCGGCTCCTTCTTCATCCTGTTGTCGGCGGCCGGCAACGAAACCACGCGCAACGCCATGAGTCACGGCATGGTCGCGCTGACCCGCTATCCGGAGGAACGCGCGAAGTGGTGGCAGGACTTCGACGGGCTGGCGCCCACCGCGGTCGAGGAGATCGTGCGGTGGGCCTCACCGATCATCTTCATGCGGCGCAACCTGACCCGGGACCTCGGGTTGGGTGGGGTCGCGATGAAGGCCGGCGACAAGATCTCCATGTGGTACAACTCCGCCAACCGCGACGAGGCCGCGTTCGTCGCGCCCTGGACGTTCGATGTGTCCCGAAACCCGAACCCGCACATCGGCTTCGGAGCCGGCGGCGCACACTTCTGTCTGGGCGCCAACCTGGCCCGCCGCGAGATCCGGGTGCTGTTCGACGAGCTGCGCCGCGAGACGCCGGACATCGTCGCCGTGGCGGAACCGGCGATCCTGCGCTCGGCCTTCGTGCACGGCGTCAAGCGCCTCCCGGTGGCCTGGACCGCCTGAGTCAGAAGACCCGGGTCTGGCCCTCGAGGGCCGGGACGGTGTCGGGCAGCTTGTAGGTCTGGATGCCGTTGCGGAACATGATGGCCTCGCGCGCGTGTTCGGGCAGGTGCTTGACCAGCCAGCGCGGGTCATCGAAGGTCCAGTGCGGATAGTCGGAGCTGAACAACAGGATCTTCTCGCACTCCATCCACTCGAAGGCCCGGGTCAGTTCGGTCTTGTCCTCGGGGTAGTCCAGCGGTTGCGTGGTGAACTTGATGTGGTCCTTGACGTACTCGCTGGGCTTGCGCTTGATGTCCAGCCACTGCTTGCGGGCCTGATAAATGGCGTCCATGCGCCACATCAGCGGCAGGATCCAGGTGAAGGCGTGCTCCACCAGCACGATCCGCAGCGTCGGGAAGCGGTCGAAGACCCCGTCGAAGACCAGGCTCATCACCTGATTGGCCGCCAGCAGCGAGTAGGTGACCATGAAATCGTGGTTGTAGCTGGGGAATCCCACGGGCGGAATGGGCAGCTCCTCGTGATGGCTGCGGGACAGATGGCACGACACGGTGATGTCGTGCTTGGTGGCCGCGGCCCACACCGGGTCGTACATCGGGTCACCCCAGGCCGGGCGGCGTTCGGCCTTGATCAGCACCTGCGCCATGTAGGGGTGGCCGGCCCACTTCTCGATCTCGGCGGCGGCCAGCTGCGGGGCCTCGATGCCGACGCAGATCGACCCGCGCCAGCGCTGGTGCCAGTTGTTGTGCGGATCCAGCCAGCAGGCGTCCTGCCAGGAGTTCAGCGCCTGGCTCATCGCATGCTCGGCCTCGGGGATCCGGCACGGATAGGCTGCCGGCTCCAGGATGCCGATGTCGGAACCCGCCTCCATGATCAGCTGGCGAAACGCCAGATCGGGGTCGCTGCAGGCGAATTCACCGTCGTCGGGAAAGGCGTCGACACGCATGGCGAAGGCGTGCGCGTAATCGGGCGCGTCGTAGTAGATCTGCTCGGCGAACTGATGCGTCAGGAAGTACTTGCTGCGCCAAGGCTCGGGGATGAAGGGGACCAGTTCACCGCGCTTGGGTGCGGGATGGACATCGGAATCGACGCATCGCACCGCGACGTGCTCGGCGGCCGGCTTTCGTTCGGTGATGTGGGCAGTCATCGGGGGCCTCCTTCTGCCCAAGCTACCAACCGAACGCGGCGCCGGCTGCCGGATTCCGCGGTCCCGCCGGATCCGGACGGCCCCGCCCCGCTGTCGGCGCCAGGCTCTACATTGGGCTGCGATGGCGCTCCACCTGCACCGTGCCGAACGCACGGATCTGCTCGCCGACGGGCTCGGCCGGCTGTTGGCCACGCCGCTGGCCGATCCGTTCGCCGAGGAGCTGGTGTTGGTGCCCGCGCGCGGGGTGGAACGGTGGCTGTCGCAGCGGCTCTCGCATGTCTTAGGGCGGGGCGGTGATCGCGGCGACGGGGTGTGCGCCGGGGTGTCCTTCCGCTCCCCGCGTTCGCTGATCGCCGAGCTCACCGGCACCGCCGAGGCCGACCCGTGGTCCCCGGACAGCATGGTCTGGCCGCTGCTGGAGGTCGTCGACGCCGCGGCCGAGGAACCCTGGTGCCGGCCGCTGGCCGAGCACCTCGGGCACGGGCGCAGCGGTGAGGAGGCCGAGCTGCGGCTGGGCCGCCGCTATGCCGTGGCGCGCCGGCTGGCGGGCTTGTTCGCCTCCTACGCCGCCCAGCGCCCGCAGCTGCTGATCGACTGGTGCAACGGTGCGGACACCGACGGCCTGGGCGCCGCCCTGGATGGTGACCTCACCTGGCAGCCGGAGCTGTGGCGCCAGCTGGTGCGCCGCGTGCCGGCCGACCCGCCGCACGTGCGCCACGAACAAACGCTGGCCGCGCTGCGGGAGCGGCCCGCGGCGCTGCCGCCGCGGCTCTCGCTGTTCGGTCAGACCCGGCTGGCGGCGACCGACCTCGAGCTGTTGGACGCCGTATCTACCCACCACGACGTGCACCTGTGGATTCCGCATCCCAGCGACGCCCTGTGGGCCACGCTGGCCGGGCGCCGCACCGGGCGGGTACGCCGCGGCGACGTGGATCTCGTCGAGACCGGCCACCCGCTGCTGCTCACTCTCGGCCGCGATGTCCGGGAGCTGCAGCAGTCGTTGCCCGAGACCGCGGTCGACGACGGGATCCTCGGCGGCGCAACCAAACCCGATACGCTCCTGGGTTGGCTGCAGTCGGATCTGGCGGCCGATGCGGTGCGCCCGGAGGGCCGGACCTTCTGCGCCGATGACCGTTCGGTGCGGGTGCACGGCTGTCACGGACCGGCCCGCCAGATCGATGTGCTGCGGGATGTGTTGTTGGGTGCGCTCGCCGAGGACCCGACGCTGGAACCCCGCGACATCCTGGTGATGTGCCCCGACATCGACACGTTTGCGCCGCTGATCGTGGCGGGCTTCGGCCTCGGTGACGCCGGCGCCGGGTCAGACGGGACCGGCCACCCGGCGCACCGCCTCCGGGTCCGGTTGGCCGACCGCTCCCCGGTGCAGACCAACCCCCTGCTGGCGGTGACCGCGAGCCTGCTGGATCTGGTCGGCGGGCGCGCCACCGCCGGCGAGGTGCTCAACCTCGCCGCGGCCGCGCCGGTGCGCGCCCGGTTCGGCTTCACGGACGACGACCTGGACACCATCACCGAGTGGGTGCGCGACTCCGGCATCCGGTGGGGGTTCGATCAGGCGCACCGGGAACCGTTCGGGGTCGGCGCGTTCGTGCACAACACCTGGCGCTTCGGCGTGGACCGGGTGCTGTGCGGGGTCGCCATGTCCGACGACTCCCAGGACTGGCTGGGCATCACCCTGCCGCTCGACGACGTGGGCAGCAACCGCGTCGAACTTGCCGGGCGCTTCGCCGAATTCGTCGACCGCCTGCAGTGGACGGTGGACGCGCTGACCGGGACGCGGACCCTGGCCGAGTGGCTGGGTCTGCTCACCGACGGGGTGGGCCGGCTCACCCGCGTCGGCGCGGCTGACGGCTGGCAGTCGGGTCAGCTGCACAGCGAGTTCGCCGACATCGTCGCCGACGCCGGACCGCAGGCGTCGATCCTGCTGCGGCTCAACGATATCCGTTCGCTGCTGAAGCGCCGGCTGGCCGGCCGGCCGACCCGGGCGAACTTCCGCAGCGGCGGCCTGACGGTGTGCACCATGGTGCCCATGCGCTCGGTGCCCCATCGCGTGGTGTGTCTGGTGGGGCTCGACGACGGGGTGTTCCCCCGGGTCGGTGCGCCCGACGGCGACGACGTGCTGGCCCGCGATCCCGTGGTGGGCGAACGCGACATCCGGTCCGAGGACCGCCAGCTCCTGCTGGACGCCCTCAGCGCGGCGGGGGAGAAGTTGGTGATCACCTACACCGGGGCCGACGAGTACACCGGGCAGTCCCGGCCACCGTGCGTGCCGCTGGCCGAGATCCTCGACGCCCTGGACCGCACGACGCCGGCGCCGGTGCGGAAGCACGTGCTGGTGGACCACCCGCTGCAGCCGTTCGACAGCCGCAACGTGACCCCCGGCGCGCTGGGCGAGCCGACGCCGTTCACCTTCGATCCCACGGCGCTGGTCGCCGCCGAGGCCGCCCGCGCCCCGGCGACCGAGCCGGCGACCGGGTTCCTGTCGGCACCGCTGGCCGCACCCGAACCCGGCGACGTCGCGCTCGAGGACCTGTTGAGCTTCTTCAACGACCCGGTCAAGGGTTTCTTCCGAAACTTCTCGGTGGCGTTGCCGTTCGACGCCGACGCCGTCGAGGACGCGATCCCGGTGGAGATCGACCAGCTGGCGTCGTGGGCCGTCGGCGACCGGATGCTCGACGACCTGCTGCGCGGCCGGGATCCGGACTGGGCCCTGCACGCCGAGTGGCGCCGCGGTCGCCTGCCGCCCGGCCAGCTGGGGTGGCGCAAGGCGCAGCGCACCCAGGAACTCGCGAAACGGCTGGCCGCCACCGCCTTCGAGTACCGGTCCGGTGACCCGCGGGCCGTCGACGTCGATCTGGACCTGGGCGCGGGTCGGCGGCTGACGGGCACGGTGAACCCGGTGTCCGCCGAGCGCTACGTGTCGGTCACCTATTCGACCCTGGCGGCCAAACACGTTCTGCAGGCCTGGATCAGGTTGCTGGCGCTGGTCGCCGCCGCGCCGGAGGAGGACTGGACCGCGATCTGCATCGGCCGCCGCGGCGGCAACGGCGTCGCCGTGCGGGGGTTCGGCCGGCCCGAGCGGCCCGCACCGGCGCTCCTGGCCCAGTTGGTGGCCATCTACGACGCGGGTCGCTGCGAGCCGGTTCCGTTGCCGCTCAAGACGTCCTATGCGTGGGCCGCGGCCCGCCACAACGGGTCCGACCCGAACCGCGCGGCCCTGTACGCGTGGAAGTCCGGCCGGTACCCCGGCGACGACGACGCCGCGGCGCACGCCCGGGCCTGGGGCTCGCGGGCCCCGCTGGACGTGCTGCTGGGTCCGCCCGCACCGGGCGAGGAGTTCGCCGGGGAGACCACCCGGCTCGGCGCCCTGGCCCGCCGGGTCTGGTCCCCGCTGCTGGCCGCCGAACAGCGGGTGGGCCGATGAAGCCCTTCGACCTGTTCGGGCCGCTGCCCGCCGGCAACTCCACCACGGTGCTGGAGGCCAGCGCCGGCACCGGGAAGACGTTCGCCCTGGCGGCGCTGGTCACCCGGTACATCGCCGAGGACGTCGCGACCCTGGACGAGATGCTGCTGATCACGTTCAGCCGCGCCGCCACCCGGGAACTGCGGGAACGGGTCCGGGCGCAGCTGGTGGAGGCCGTCGAGGCGTTCGACGCCCCGCCCGGCGCCGCGCCCGCCAACGATCTCATCGCCCATCTGCTGGCCGCCGCGCCGGACGAACTCACCGCCCGGGCCCGGCGGCTGCGGCACGCCTTGGCGGACTTCGATTCCGCGACCATCGCCACCACCCACCAGTTCTGCCAGATCGTCCTCAAATCGTTGGGCGTGGCCGGCGACGGCGATCCCGATGTGCAGCTGGTGGACTCGCTGGATGACCTGATCACCGAGATCGTCGACGACGTCTACCTGTCGCATTTCGGTCAGCAGAAGACGCTCCCGCCGATGACCCGGGAGGAGGCGCTCGAGCTGGCCCGCGCCGCCGTCGGGAACCCGGGGACGGAGGTCCGTCCCGTCGAGGCGGCACCCGACAGCGACGCCGCGGTCCGGCTGGACTTCGTGCGCCGCGTCCTCGACGAGATCGAACCCCGCAAGCGTCGGCTGCGTGTCCAGGGTTATGACGATCTGCTCAGCCGGCTGGCCGAGGCCCTGCGCGCCGACGACGCGCCCGCGCGGTCCCGGATGCGGCGGCGCTGGCGCATCGTGCTCGTCGACGAGTTCCAGGACACCGATCCGATTCAGTGGCAGGTGATCGAGCGGGCGTTCGCCGGGGCCTGCACCCTGGTGCTGATCGGCGATCCGAAGCAGGCCATCTACGCGTTCCGCGGCGGCGACATCGTCACCTATCTGGCCGCGGCCCACAGCGCAGGCGAGCGCCGCACGCTGGACACCAACTGGCGCAGCGACAAACCCCTCGTCGACGCCGTGCACGCGGTCCTGCGCGGCGCGCAACTCGGCGATGCGGACATCGTCGTCGGGGCCGTCAGCGCCCACCACCAGACGCAGCGGCTCGCCGGCGCCCCGCGCAACGACCCGTTCCGGCTGCGGGTCGTCGGCCGTCCGCAATTCCGCAAACAGGACGACGACACCATCCCGATCGGCGACCTCCGCCCCTACATCGCCAAGGACCTGGCCGCCGACATCGCCGGATTGCTCAGCCACGAAACGACTTTCGACGGCGAGCGGGTGACGGCCCGCGATGTCGCGGTGATCGTGCAGAACCGGTGGGACGCCGCGCCGTGCCGCGAGGCGCTGGCCGCGCTGGGCATCTCCTCGGTGTACTCCGGGGACGCCGACGTCTTCGGTTCCGAGGCGGCCGCCGACTGGCTGTGCCTGATCGAGGCCATGGAGCAGACCCACCGCCCGGCGCTGGTCCGCGCCGCGGCGCTGACCAGCTTCTTCGGCGAGACGGGCACCAGCCTGGCCGCCGGTGGCGACGCGCTGACCGACCGCATCGCGGAGACGTTGCGGGACTGGGCAGATCGGGTCCGCCGGCTGGGCGTCGCGGCGGTCTTCGAATCGGCCAACCTGGCCGGGATGGGGCGGCGGGTGCTGGCCGGTCCGGGCGGCGCGCGGCTGATGACCGATCTGACGCATCTGGCAGATCTCCTGCAGGCGGCCGCGCACCGGGAGAGCCTGTCGCTGCCCGCGCTGGCCGAGCTGTTGCGCGGGCAGCGGGCGGCCGACACCGGCGCCGAACGCAACCGGCGGCTGGACAGCGAGACCGCCGCGGTCCAGATCATGACGTACTGGGGCAGCAAGGGTCTCGAGTTCCCGGTGGTCTATCTGCCCTTCATGTTCGACCGCCACATCAAGGCCGACGACCGGGTGCTGTTCCACGACGAGGAGGGACATCGGTGCCTGCACATCGGCGGGCCGGGCAGCCCGGGTTACGCCGAGGCCGCGCAGCGCGCCGCCGCGGAATCCGCCGGCGAGGTGCTGCGCCTGGCTTACGTGGCGCTGACCCGCGCCAAGGGGCAGGTGGTGGCGTGGTGGGCGCCGTCGTGGAACGAGGTCAACGGCGGGCTGTCCCGGCTGCTGCGCGGGCGTCGGCCCGGTGCACCGATCGTGCCGGACAAATGCGAGGCCGGCATCACCGACGACGCGGCGCGGCGCCTGTTCGCGGCGTGGCAGGACGCCGGCGGCCCGGTCGTCGAGGAGGCGGTCATCGCCGCCGCGTCGCCGCTGCGCCCGCCGGATCCACCGGAGGGGCTGGCGGTCCGGACATTTGACCGGCACGTCGATCTGACGTGGCGGCGGACGTCGTACTCGGCATTGGTGCGCGCCTCGCACGAGGCCCCGACCGGGGTGGGCAGCGAACCGGAGGTGGCCGGCAAGGACGACGAGGTCGACGGCGCGGTGGGTTCGTCGGCGGAAACCCCGGTGGCCGACGGGATTCCGTCGCCGATGGCCGAGCTGCCCGGGGGTGCGACCTTCGGTTCGCTGGTGCACGCGGTGCTCGAGACCGCCGATCCGTTCGCGGCCGATCTCGAGAAGGAACTGGCCGACCACGTCGCCCGGCACTTCGCCTGGTGGCCGGTCGACGCGGAGGTCGCCGATATCGCCGCGGCGCTGGTGCCCCTGCATGACACCCCGCTGGGCCCGCTCGCGGCCGATCTGCGGCTGCGCGACATCGGCCTGCACGATCGCCTGCGCGAGCTGGATTTCGAAATCCCGCTGACCGGAGGGGATCTCACCGACGAACTGACCACCGTCACGCTGGCCCAGGTGGGGGACCTGCTGGAGGCGCAACTGAGCCCCGCGGACCCGTTGCGCGGCTACGCCGAGCAGTTGCGCGCCCCGGCCCTGTGCGCGGCCACCCTGCGTGGTTACCTGTCGGGCTCCATCGATGCGGTGCTGCGCATCCCGGACCCGGCCGTCGGCCACCGGTTCGTGGTCGTCGACTACAAGACCAACCGGCTGGGCGAGGGTGCGCGTCCGGTGGCCGCCGACTACGGCCATCCCCAGCTGGCCGCGGCCATGCTGCACTCCGACTATGTGCTGCAGGCGCTGCTGTACAGCGTTGTGCTGCACCGCTTCCTGCGTTGGCGGCTGCCCGACTACCAGCCCGAACAGCACTTCGGCGGGGTGTTGTACCTGTTCCTGCGCGGTATGTGCGGCGCGTCGACCCCGGTGGTCGACGGTCACCGCGCCGGTGTGTTCAGCTGGCGGCCGCCGGTGTCGTTGGTACTGGCCCTCTCCGATCTCCTCGACGGTGCGGCGGTGTCGCGATGACGGTGCCCGTGCCCGTGCCCGACGACGCGCTGCATTGGCGGCGCGCGGTGAACGCCGGCGGACTGCTGCGCGCGTTCAACGAGGCCGGTGTGCTCGACTCCGCGGATGTCCACGTGGCCACCCGCCTGACGATGCAGGCCGAGGAGCGCAGCGAAGCCGTCGCGTTGGCCGTCGCGCTGGCGGTGCGCGCGCTGCGGTTCGGCTCGGTGTGCGTGGACCTGCGCAGCGTGGCCGACGACCTCGACGACGGTGAGCAGCCCGAGCTGTCCTGGCCGGATCCCGAGGCGTGGCTGGCCGACCTGCGGCGCAGCCCGCTGCTCACCAAGCACACCGTGCTGCACCTCGAGCGGGAGCGGCTGCTGTACCTGGACCGCTACTGGCGCGAGGAGGGGCAGGTGTGCGCCGATCTGGTGGCGGCTCGGCCCCTCCCGCCGCCGGTCGACGAGACGGTGCTGGCCGACGGACTGGACCGGGTGTTCCACCGGCCCGGCTCCGAGGAACAGCGCCAGGCCGTGCGAATCGCGTTGTCGCAGTGGATCACCGTGCTCACCGGCGGCCCCGGCACCGGCAAGACCACGGCCATCGCCGGGCTGCTGGCCCTGGTCGCCGAGCGGGCCGGGGCGCGGCAGCCGCGCATCGCCCTGGCCGCACCCACCGGCAAGGCCGCCGCGCGGCTGCAGGAGGCGGTGCGCGCGGAGATCGGCCACCTCGGCGGGCCCGATCGCGCGCGGCTGGCGGGGCTGCAGGCGGTGACGCTGCACCGGCTGCTGGGCGCGCGGATGGACAGCTCCACGCGGTTCAAACACCACCGCGGCAATCGGTTGCCGCACGACCTCATCGTCGTCGACGAGACGTCGATGGTCTCGCTGACCATGATGGCCCGGCTGCTCGAGGCGCTGCGCCCGGACACCCGGTTGATCCTGGTGGGCGACCCGGACCAGCTGGCCTCGGTCGAGGCCGGGGCGGTGCTGGCTGATTTGGTGGAGGGGCTCGGTGCCCGGGCCGACGGTCAGATCGCGGAGCTGACCACGGCGCACCGCTTCGGGGCGCAGATCGGTCTGCTGGCCGGCGCCATTCGGGACGGCGACGCCGATCGCGTGCTGGAGCTCCTGGCGGGCGGCGGCGCGCACATCGAGTTCGTCGGCACCGACGGGCCGGCGGAGCAGCTGCGGGAGATCCTCGTCCCGCATGCGCTGCGGGTGCGGGCGGCCGCCGCGGCCGGCGACGTGCCGGGCGCTTTCGCCGCCGTCGAGGCGCACCGGCTGCTGTGCGCGCACCGCGACGGCCCGTTCGGTATCCGGCAGTGGAACCGTCAGGTGGAGCGGTGGCTGTCCGAGCACACTGGCGAATCCCTGTGGAGCGACTGGTATCTGGGTCGGCCGGTGCTGGTCACGGCCAACGACTACGGGCTGGGTCTGTACAACGGCGACATGGGTGTGACCGTGTTCGACGGCGGCGCGCTGCGGGTGGCGATCGCCGGGGCCGAGCGGGTGCAGGATTTCGCCACCAGCCGACTGGCCGACGTCGAGACCATGCACGCCATGACCATTCACAAGAGCCAGGGCAGTCAGGCCGACGAGGTGACGGTGCTGCTGCCGTCCGAGGACTCGCGGTTGCTGACCCGGGAACTCTTCTACACCGCGGTCACCCGGGCGAAGTCCAAGGTGCGGGTGGTGGGCACCGAGGCGGAGGTGCGCGCCGCGCTGGCGCGTCGCGTGGTGCGCGCCACCGGACTGCGACAGCGGCTGCGCGACAGTTGACCTGAAATGACTGTGGCCCAATGACTGTGGCCCCCGCCGAAGCGGGGGCCACAGGGGGAATCATCGATCAGGCGGCGGGCGGCGCGCCGTTGAGCACCCGCTGCATGTCCGGGATCATCTGCTGCAACTGCTGTCCCCAGTAGCCCCAGCTGTGGGTCCCGTTGGCCGGGAAGTTGAAGACACCGTTGGTGCCACCGGCGGCCAGGTAGTTGTCACGGAACGTGACGTTGGTCCGCAGCGTCAGGCCCTCCAGGAACTGGGCGGCCAGCAGGTTGCCGCCGTTGGTGCCCGCGTCGAGGTCCGACGGGTTACCGGTGCCGCAGTAGATCCAGATGCGGGTGTTGTTGGCGACCAGGCGGTTGATGTTGACCATCGGGTCGTTGCGCTTCCAGGCCGGATCCGACGACGGACCCCACATGCTGTTGGCGTTGAACCCGCCGGCGTCGCTCATCGCCAGGCCGATCAGCGTCGGCCACCAGCCCTCGGAGGGGTTGAGGAAGCCGGACATCGAGCCCGCGTAGACAAACCGCTGCGGATGCCAGATCGCGTAGGTTAGCGCGGCCGCGCCGGCCATCGACAGACCCACGGCGGCGTTGCCGGTCTGCGAGATACCGCGGTTGGTGGCCAACCAGGCCGGCAGCTCCTGGGTCATGAACGTTTCCCACTTGTAGGTGTAGTCCTGACCGTTGCCCTGCGACGGCTGGTACCAGTCGGTGTAGAAGCTGGACTGGCCGCCGACGGGCATGATGGCCGACAACCCGGAGTTGTGGAACCACTCGAACGCCGGGGTGTTGATGTCCCAGCCGTTGAAGTCGTCCTGGGCCCGCAGACCGTCGAGCAGGTAGACCGCGTGCGGTCCGCCGCCCTGGAACTGGACTTTGATATCGCGCCCCATCGACGGTGACGGGACCATCAAGTATTCGACCGGCAGTCCCGGACGCGAGAACGCCCCTGCCGGTGCCGTTGCCCCGACAACCCCGAGCAGGCCGGGCAGCGCGGCGGCCGCGATGGCGGCGACTGACAGCCGGCGCAGGGATTCCTTTGCCGTACCGCGCAACTTCCGAACGAACTTCACGACTGCTCCTCCATGGTCGTAATTACAAGGATGTGTTACCTGTGTGACGCAAGTGAACCATGGGATTTCCAACGAACCGCCTGTCGAACCGCTGCGCGCGGTCGCGGTTGACTAACGATTGAGATTCACGCCGGAGGCCGAATCGTCACCGCGTTGTGACCCGCTGCGGCGTGTTTCTCAGCCTCGAAAGGGCGGGACGACCCGCGTTCGTGCAGGCCGACGCGGGGCTAGCAGATCGGGGGCGCCGCGGCGGTCACGGCCGAGGCGATCAGTCCTCGGCGACGGGATCCGGCCGCACCCAGGCCAGGATCATCGCAGGGGAGCAGCCGCCGATCAGCAGCACCGTCAGGACCATCAGGGCGCCGGCGTAGGCGACGTCCTCACCCGGGCCGAGGCCATGGATCGCGCCGACCAGCAGGTAGCCGATCGGGAGCAGCATCAGATACTGCGTGAGGGTCAGGCCGATGGAACGGGCGCTGTTGCGCTGGGCGATCTCGAACTCGTCGAGCGCGGCCTCGGGAGCATCGCCCTGGCGGCCGGAGGCGATCTGCAGCGCGATCCAGGCCGGGAAGAACAGGGCGCAGGCCGGCAGCCACAGCAGCGCGGCCGTCTTGAACCCGAGCGCGCACAGCACGGCCGTCGTCGCCATCACCAGGAAGGACAGCGCCACGGCGAGCACCAGCGAACGGCGTCGCCGACGGCTGCGCCAGCGCGGTAGCGACGACGCCCAGCTCTGTTCGTACTTCAGGAAGCGTCTGGTGCGGAAGTCCTGGTAACGCTGCAGGATGTTGCGGTTGTCGACGGTGGCCTGATCAGGCATGTCGTCTCCTCAGGTTGCGGGCTTGCGGCCGTACACCTCGGCGGACAGCGGGGTGAACTCGGTGCGGGAGAACACCGCCTCGACCGGCAGGTCGAACACCGCGCAGATCCGGAACGCCAGGTCCAGGCTCGGATAGTGGTCGCCACGCTCCAGCGCGCCGACCGTCTGCGGGTTGACCCCGATGCGGTTCGCCAAGTCGGCCCGGCTCATCTGCCGCTCGGCGCGCAGCACGCCGAGGCGGTTGTAGATCGGGAGCGCTTCGCCCCGTCGAACCGGACTCATGCAACTAAGTGTTGGGAAAACCCAACAATCTGTCAACCGCTTCTAGCGATTTCGGTGCGCTGGGTTGCGGTGAGCGCGCCTGCGCGCACCGAAATCACCGGACCAGGCGGCGCAGCAGCGCCGAGGCCGCGATGACGCCCACGATCGCCGCGACCACCAGGACGGCCAGGTCCAGCGCCATGTTCGACGGCGTGCCCAGCAGCAGACCGCGCAGCGCGTTCACTTCGTAGCTCAGCGGATTGACCGCCGAGAGCCAGCGCAACCATTCCGGCATGATCTCCACCGGGTACAGCGCGTTGGACGCGAAGAACAACGGCATGGTGATGGCCTGGCCGATGCCCATCAGCCGGTCGCGGTTACGGACCAGCCCGGCCAGCGTCATCGACAGGCAGGCGAAGAACGCCGACCCCAGCACGACCACGCCCATCGCCGCCAGGATGCGCAGCGGATTCATGGTCAGCGCTACGCCCATCAGATACGCGATGGCCAGCACGCCGACCACCTGGACGATCGAGCGCACGCCGGCGGCGAAGGCCTTGCCGGTGATCAGCGCCGAGGCCGGGGTCGGGGTCACCATGAGCTTGGCCAGGATGCCGGCGTCGCGGTCCCACACCAGCTGGATGCCGTAGAAAATCGAGATGAACAGCGCCGACTGCGCGATGATGCCGGGCGCCAGGAACGCCAGATAGGACACCGAACCGGTGTCGATGATGCGCAGGTGCGAAAAAGTCTGCCCGAAGATCAACAGCCACAGCGCGGGCTGGACCATCCGGGTCACCAGCTCGGTGCGGTCGTGGCGCAGCTTTTGCAACTCGACGAGCGCGAAGGTGCCCATCCGCTCCACCAGGCCGCGGACGCGACGCCAGCCGCGCGGGGCGCGGATCAGGGTCTGCGCGGGTTCGGATTCAACTGACACGGCGGGCCGTCCTTCGGCTGGAACGGATTTCGCGCAGGCCCCGTTTGGAGGTGTCGTCGTTAAGCCGCGAGCCGGCGTAGCGCCGGAAGACGTCCTCGAGGCTGGCCTGCGGCCCCACCGTGGCCTTGAGCTCGTCGGGCGACCCGACGGCCTGCAGCTGACCCTGGTGCAGCAGCGCGACGCGGTCGCACAGGGCGTCGGCCTCCTCCATGTAGTGCGTGGTGAGCAACACCGTCATGCCGTAGTCGTCCTGCATCTGCTGGACCTGGGTCCACACATCGTCGCGGGCAATGGGATCCAGGCCGACCGTGGGTTCGTCGAGGATCAGCAGCGACGGTTGGTTGACCAGCGCCTGGGCCAGTTCGAGTCGACGGACCATGCCGCCGGAGTAGGTCGAGGCCGGCTTGTCGGCCACCTCGGTCAGGTTCATCGCCGCCAGCGCGTCCGCGACGCGGCGGCTGCGCTGCCGGCGTGGCACATCGTACAGCCGGGCGAACCACTGGACGTTCTGCCGTCCAGTCAGCGCGGATTCGATCGAGAGTTGTTGGGGCACATAGCCGATGTTGTAGCGGACGTCCATCGTCCGGCGTCGGGTGTCCAGGCCGAAGATCAGCACCTGCCCTTGCTGCGGGGGAGTCAGGGTGGTCAGCACCCGGACCGCCGTCGTCTTGCCCGCGCCGTTGGGGCCGAGCAGCCCCATCGTCTCCCCGCGGCGGACCTGCAGGCTGAGATTGTCGACGGCGGTGAAGTCGCCGTAACGGTGGGTGAGGTTGCGGCAGTCGATGGCCGGGGTGGCCGTCATTGCGGTTGCCTGTCGTCGAGCAGTTTGGTCATCTTGTTCATTACCGCCAATCCCGCTGTCAGCGAGTCGATCTCGTCTTTCGAGAGTTGGTCCAGGGCGACCCCCAGCGCCGCCCGGCGGGCCCGCCGGGATTCGTCGGCGATGCGCTGCGCGGCGGCGCTGAGCCGCAGGCGGCCCACCCGTCGGTCGGCCGGATCCACCTCGCGCAGCACCAGGCCGTTACCGGAGAGTCTGGAGACCAGCGTGGAGGCGGTGTTGGCGGCCAGGCCCAGTTCGGCGGCCGCGGCGCTGACCGAGATGCCGGGTTGGCGCCCGATCAGGCGCACGAGTTCGCCCTGGGACTCGGTGAGTCCGGCGTTGTCGAAGGCGCGCCCGGCCGACCGCCGGATCTGGCGCCGGAAGCGCCCGACGGTGCCGAACAGGTCGGTCGCGAGGTCAGCGGGCAGGGTCACGCCCACCACAATACCTCTGTCACAGAGGTATCTCCAGCGATTTCGGTGCGCCTGGTTGCGGTGGGCGCGCCTGTGCGCACCGAAATCGCTCAGGGTAGGCGGTGCAGTTGCACGTCCGACAGCGTGCCGTCGGCGGCGGTCGCCGTCATGTAGGTGCAGTGCGGCTGCCGGCGCCGGTCGGTGGGGGAGCCGGGGTTGAGCAGCCGCAACCCGGTGGCCGAGGTGGTGTCCCACGGGATGTGGCTGTGGCCGAAGACCAGCACGTCGGTGTCGGGGTAGCGCCGCGACATCCGCGCCTCGCGCCCGGCGGCCGCGCCGGTCTCGTGGGTGACGGTGAACCGCACCCCGGCCAGGGTGGCGTCGGCCCGCTCGGGCAGGCGCGCCCGCAGGTCGGCGCCGTCGTTGTTGCCCCAGCACGCGATCAGGCGCGCGGCGCGGGCCTCGAGGTCGTCGAGCAGGCTCGGGGCCATCCAGTCCCCGGCGTGGATGACGACCTCGGCGCGATCGACCTCGTCCCACACCGGGGCCGGCAGGTCCTTGGCCCGGGTCGGGACGTGGGTGTCGGAGATCAGCAGCAACCGCATCTCAACGCGGTCCGAGGATGTACTCGCCGGTGTAGGGATGGTGATACCAACCGCTGGACGCCTGGGTGCCGCCGTCGACGTGCAGGGTCTGCCCGGTGATGTAGCCGGCCAGGTCGGAGGCCAGGAACACCGCGGCCCCGGCGAGGTCGTCGACGTGCCCGGGACGGCCGGCCGGGACGACCTGCGCCAGCCGCTCCGAATGGTCCTCGTCGGCCAGCGCCGCGAGGCCCTCGGTCAGCGTGATGTCCGGTGCCAGGGCGTTGACCCGGATGCCGTGCGGGGCCAATTCCAGTGCGGCCGTGCGGGTGTAGTTGATGACGCCGGCCTTCGCCGCGGAGTAGGCGGCGTAGCCGGGCGCGGCGCGCACCCCCTCGATGGAGGTCACGTTGAGGATGCTGCCGGGTCGACCGGCCGCGACCATCGCCCGGGCCACCCGCTGGGTGCACAGCAGGACGTGGCGAAGGTTGCTGCGGTACAGCGCATCCCAACCGTTCTCGGTGGTCTCCAGCAGCGGTGAGTGGAACACCCCGCCGGCGTTGTTCACCAGGATCGTGACGGTGCCGAGCTCGTCGGCGGTGCGCGCCAGGGCCGCATCGACCTGCTCGCCGTCGCGGACATCGACGGTCAGGCCGAGCGCGCCGATGGACTCCGCTGCGGCCGCGCAGGTTTCGGGGTCGCGCTCCCAGATCGCGACCTGCGCCCCGAAGGCGCGCAGCCCGTCGGCGATGCCGCGACCGATGCCGGCCCCGCCGCCGGTGACCACCGCGACCCGGCCGTCGAGCGACATCTGCGCCGGCGAGATGGTCATCGCTGGGTCCCGTCGGTGTCGATGGCCGCGAGGCAGAACGACACCACATGGTCGATCTCGTCGCGACCGGGCTGGGTCTCGGCCGCCGCGTGCCGCCGCAGCACCCCGCTGACCGTGGTGAACAGCGCGTCGGCGTCCCGCGCCGGGTCGGGGCAGCCCAGATCGCTCAGTGGCCGGACCAGCAGGTCGCGCATCGGGGCGGTGATCTGCCCGTCCGGCACGGAGCTGAACTGACTGAGCACCGCCCGGCTGCGCGCGGTCCGGCGCGGCTCGCCGACCTGTCCCAGCGCCCCGATGATCCAGGTCCGGATCTTCGCGACGGGATCGTCGGAGGCGGCCATCTCGCGCTCCAGATAGGCCGCGGTGATGTTGACCCCGCGCTCCATCACCGCCAGCAGCAACTCGTCCTTGCCGGTGAAATACCGGTAGAACGCGGCGTTGGAGGTGCCGGCCGCGGCGACGATGTCGCTGACCTTCGGCGGCGCCGGGCCGGTCTTCTCGATCACCCCGAGCGCCGCCGACAGGATCCGGTCGACCTCCTCGGTGGCCTCCCGCTGACGGGCATCGAGCGCCCGATCAATCGCCGCGTCAATCCGAGACCTCACGAGGAAAGGATAGGCGTCGGGAGCACCGGTATGTCAGCCGTCGTTCCGGTACTGGTTGACTAACGACGAAACGACGTCGGGCCAGAAAGGGCACGCAATGACCGGAACGTCGAGCTCGGCCACACCGCTGGCCGGGGTTCGGATCGTCGAGATCTCGAGCTTCGTGGCGGTGCCGCTGGCCGGGATGACGCTGGCCCAGCTCGGTGCCGAGGTGATCCGGGTGGACCCCATCGGCGGCGCCGCGGACTACCGCCGCTGGCCGCTGACCGACGACGGCGAGAGCATCTACTGGGCCGGGCTGAACAAGGGCAAGCGCTCGGTCGCCGTCGACATGCGCAGCCCCGACGGTCAGGAGTTGATCGCCCGGCTCATCGCCGAAGGCGGCCCGCGGGGCGGCATCCTGATCACCAACGTCGTCGGCCGGGACTGGCACGGGTACGACGCGCTGGTGGCCCGCCGGCCCGACCTGATCCATCTGGAGGTCTCCGGTCGCGCCGACGGCGGCACCGGGGTGGACTACACCGTCAACGCCGGGGTGGGCTTCCCGTTGGTCACCGGCCCGGCCACCCAGTCGGGGCCCGTCAACCACGTGCTGCCGGCCTGGGACCTGGCCTGCGGCCTGTACGCCGCGCTGGGCATCGTGAGCGCGCTGCGGCACCGCGACGCCACCGGCGCGGGCACTCGGATCCGGTTGCCGCTCGAGGACGTCGCGCTGGCCACGGCCGGCAACATGGGCTTCCTCACCGAGCCGATGATCACCGGCTCGGAACGCCAGCGCCTGGGCAACTCGCTCTACGGCCAGTACGGCGCCAACTTCACCAGCCGCGATGGCGTCTCCTTCATGCTGGTGGCCCTGACCGGTCGGCATTTCCGGGACCTGGCCGAGCTGACCGGCACCACCAAAGCCGTTGCGGCCCTGGCCGAGGCGCTCGACGCCGACTTCACCGACGAGGGGCAGCGCTACCGGCACCGCGACGCGCTGACCGGACTGTTCAGCGTCTGGTTCGCCGAGCACACCGGCGAGCAGATCGCGGCCGCACTGGCGGGCACCTCGATCCTGTGGGAGCGCTACCGCACGTTCGCCGAGGCCGGCACCGACCCGAAGGTGACCGAGAATCCGCTGTTCACCACGTTGCAGCAGCCGCGCATCGGCGCGCACCTGGCGCCCGGGCTGCCGTTGATGATCGACGGCGCGCACAACCCCGCCGTCGCCGCGCCGGCACTCGGTGACGACACCGAGGCGGTGCTCGCCGAGAGCGTGGGGGCCGACGAGCTCGGCCGGCTACTCGAATCCCGCGTGGTGGCAACGTCGTCGGATGCCGACCGGCGATGAGCGCGCTGCTGAAGGTTCTGCAGCTGGAGCCGGCGGGCCCCGGCGTCTGGGTGGGCCGCGGGCACGGGCCGGCCGGTAAGCGGGCCTACGGCGGGCAGTTCCTCGCGCAGTCGCTGGCGTCGGCGGCCGCGAGCCTGACGCTCGACGATGACATCGCGCCCACCAGCCTGCACCTGCAGTTCCTGCGCACCGGCGATCCCGTCGAACCCACCGAGTACAGCGTGGAACGCACCCACGACGGGCGCACCGTGATGACCCGTCGCGTCGTCGCGCGCCAGGGCGGCAAGATCCTCACCGTCGCGAGCGTGTCGTTCTCCCGCGCGATGGCCGGCCCGGAGCACGGCGTGCGCGACGGCCGGCCCGACCCGGAGCGAGTCGACCGCACCGGCCCGGCCGGGACGGCGCCCGGCCTGCCGCTCGACGAACTCGACATCCGGGTGGCCGACGAGGGTGCGGGCGCGGACTTCGTGCGCCGACTCTGGTGGCGCGCAACGGTTCCGCTGCCCGAGGATGCACTGCTGCACACCTGCGCCATGCTGTTCGTCACCGACGTCTACATGATCGACCCCGCGCTGCGAGTGCACGGTCATTCGATGCAGGCCCGCACCCACCGCAGCGGCACGCTGGATGCCGCGATCTGGTTCCACCGGCGTATCCACGCCGACCGGTGGAACCTGCTGGAGTCGCGGTCGCCGGCGGCCTCCCGTGGACGCGGCCTGGTGACGGCCGAACTGATCGGCGACGACGGCGGCGTCTGCGCGACGATCGTCCAGGAGGGCCTCATCGCCTCCCGTGAAACATCAAGCAGCACAACCAATTAGAAAGGAATCAGCATGCGGAAGTTCACCTCGGCAGCGGAACTGGTTGCCGCCCAGGGCGAAGAGCTCGGATCCAGCGACTGGAAGGTCATCACCCAGGACGCCGTCAACCTGTTCGCCGACGCCACCGGCGATCACCAGTGGATCCACGTCGACCCCGAGAAGGCCAAGGACGGCCCGTTCGGCAGCACCATCGCGCACGGCTACATGACGCTGTCGTTGCTGCCGGTGCTGATGCACGACATCTTCGCGGTGGAGGGTGTCAAGCTCGGAATCAACTACGGCCTGAACAAGGTTCGGTTCCCGTCGCCGGTGCCCGTGGGCGCCAAGGTGCGCGCCACCTCGACGCTGGTCAAGGCCGAGGACCTCGGCGACGGCGCCCTGCAGCTCACGGTGTCCACCACCGTCGAGATCGAGGGCGGCAGCAAGCCGGCCTGCGTCGCCGAGAGCATCCTTCGCTACATCTTCTGATCTGGCGCGAGCGGCCTGGGGGCACCCCCTTTGCCGCGAACGGGCGCGTCCCCGGCCGACACACCGAGTGTTCGGCCGGGACTGCGCACCCTCGCGCGCGTCAGTAGGTGTCGATCCCGATCTTGATGGCCACGGCCAGGCCCGCCGCGCCGATCAGCAGACGCATCGGGGTCGCGGGCGCATGCCGCACGACCACCGGGCCCAGGCGGGAGCCCAGCAGACAACCGAGGCCCAGCGGCAGCACGGCCGCCCACGCCACCGGGGCCAGCACCGCGAACAGGATGGCCGCGACCAGGTTGGCGATGCCCATCAACGCATTCTTCGACGCGTTCGCGTGCGCCAGGGTCGCGCCGCCGGCCCGCAGCAGCAGGGCGAGCAGCAGCACCCCGGCCGCCGCGCCGAAGTAGCCGGCGTACCCGGTGATCGCGAGGACGGCCAGGCCTTCGAGGATCAACACCCGCCGGCGTCGTCGCGGTTTGTCGTCGGGTGGGCGCTGGCGTCGGGGGAGCAGGATCGCCAGCGCCGAGGCCCCGAGCAGGATCGGCACGCTTCGTTCGAAACCCTCGGGCGGGGTGTACAGCAGCAACAGCGCGCCCGCCGCGCCGCCGAGTGCGGCCAAGGGCCCGACCCGCAACAGCCACGCGCCCTGCCCCTTGAGTTCGGGGCGCGAACCCAGGACCGAGCCGATGCCGTTGAACACCACCGCGACCGTGTTGGTGACGTTGGCCGTGACCGGCGGCAGGCCGACGGCCAACAGCGCGGGGTAGGTGGCCACCGACGCCAGTCCGGCGATGCTGCCCGTGAGCCCGCCGCAGATTCCGGCGAGGAACAGCAGGGCCGCGTTCATCGGATCTGGGGTGGGGTGAGTGCAGACATGTCGGCGAGAAGCGTGGCACACCGGCGCGCACACCGCGCGACGAGCGTGCCCAGACCCGGGAATTTGCCCGGCGTGTCGGCCCGGAACACGCGCCCTCGCGCTGAGGGGAAGGCTCGCGCTTAAGGGGAGATGCGGGCCTGGGCCTCGGCGCGCCGGGTCGGCAGGTGGCCGGACCCGAACACCGGGTCGGCGGGTTCGTACTCCTTGAGCGTGCGGCGCGCGAGGGTCAGCTTGTGCACCTCGGTGGGCCCGTCGGCGATCGCCAGCGACTGCGCGGCCACCATCATCTTGACGAACGGCATCTCGTTGGACACCCCGAGCGCGCCGTGCAGGTGCATGGCCCGCTGCACCACGTCGTGCAGCACCTGGGGCATCGCGACCTTCACCGCGGCGATGTCGCGGCGCACCAACTGATAGTCCTGATGCTTGTCGATCAACCACGCCGTGCGCAGCACCAGCAGCCGGAACTGTTCGATCTGCACCCAGCTGTCGGCGATCTTCTCCTGTGTCAGTTGGAAATTCGACAGCGGCCCTTGGCGGGTCTGCCGCGACACGGCGCGCTCACACATCAGGTCGAAGGCGCGCCGGGCCATCGCGATGGTGCGCATGGCGTGGTGGATCCGGCCGCCGCCCAGGCGCGTCTGCGCGATGGCGAACGCCTGCCCCTCACCGCCGAGCACGTGATCCAGTGGCACCCGGACGTCGGTGTAGCGCACGTAACCGTGGGTGCCGTGATCGGAGGCCCCCGAGCCCTCGGTGCCGACGCCGACGTTGCGGAGGATCTCGATGCCCGGTGTCTCGGCGGGAACGATGAACAGCGACATCTTGTCGCGGGTGCGTGCATCCGGGTTGGTGACGGCCATGACGATGAAGAAGCTGGCGTGGCGGGCGTTGGAGGAAAACCACTTCTCGCCGTTGAGCACCCACGACTGCCCGTCGCGCTCGGCGCGGGTGACGAACAGGCCGGGATCGGAGCCGCCCTGCGGTTCGGTCATCGAATAGCAGGAACTGATCTCGCCGTCGAGCAGCGGTTGCAGGTAGCGCTGCTTCTGCTCGTCGGTGCCGAACAGCGCGAGGATCTCCGCGTTGCCCGAATCCGGGGCCTGACAGCCGAACACGGACGGCGCCCAGCGGGACCGGCCCAGGATCTCGTTGAGCAGTGCCAGTTTCACCTGCCCGTAGCCCTGTCCGCCCAACTCGGGCGTCAGGTGCGCGGCCCACAGGCCGCGCTCGCGAACCTGCTGCTGCAGCGGCCGCAGCGTGGCCCGGACGTCGGGGTTCTTCTTGTCGTAGGGATCCAGCGCCACGAAGTCCAGCGGTTCGACCTCGGTGCGCATGAACTCGGTGACCCAGTCCAGCTTTTCCTGGTATTCGGGGTCGGTCTCGAAATCCCACATGTCGGATCGCCGTCCTGTCGATGTTCACCCACGCCGCCTCCGTGTCTACCGCAGATGCCCGCGGTGAGGTAGACACATACGCATGAAGACTCACCTGAACTGCCCGTGCGGAGAGTCCATCGTCGGGACCGACGAGGACGACCTGGTCGAGAAGACCCAGAAGCACCTGTCGGAGAACCATCCCGGTCACGAGTACTCGCGCGACGAGATCCTGTTCATCGCGTTCTGAGCGACGCCTTCAGCAGCGGGTCAGCATCACCGAACGCCGCTCGGTAGTGGCGAGAAAGTTCCCGATGAGGTCGGCGACCTGATCGGGGGCTTCGACGTGCGGTGAGTGACCCACCCCCGCCAAGACCTCGAGGCGGCTGTTGGTCAGCGCCTCGTGCGCGGCCTGCCCCTGCGTGACGGGCATGACCCGGTCCTGCTCGCCCCACACCAACAGCACCGGCATCTGCGCCGAGGTCTGCGGACGGTTCAGCGCGCCCACGGCGGCCGCCGCGACCCGCACGTCGGCGGCCGAGCGCAGGGTGCCCAGGAACGCGTGGCGGGTGTCGGCGTCGGACAGCTTGGCGTAGGTGTTCCATATCTGCGCCGCCCGCGGCGACCGCACCCCGGCCGCGGTCAGCCAATCCCGCACGACATTGCCGGCGTTCAGCACGGGCTTGGGCGTCACGGCCGGCAGCACGTATTCCGCACCCGGGGTGGAGAGCACCCGCAGCAGCCAGTTCAGTTCCGGGCCGACACCGCCGCTGCCGATCAGCACCACGCGGTCGCACCGGTCCCGGTGCTGGTGGGAGAACTGCATGGCGATCCCGCCGCCCAGGGACTGCCCGACGACGCTCACCCGGGCGACACCCAGGGCGTCAAGAAAGTCCCGCAGCCAGACCGCGGACGCCCCCAGCGAGTAGTCCCCACGGGGCTTGTCCGACTGCCCGTGCCCGAGCAGGTCCGGGGCGATGACGCGATACTGCCGCGTCAGCAACGGCGCGACGTGGCGCCAGACCGCAGAACTGCCGGACATGCCGTGGATCAACAACAGGGTGTCGGGCCCATCAGCGTCACCGGAATCCCAGTAGGCGATCCGGTGGCCGTTCAGGTCGAGGTAACGAAGGTCGTCCATGTTCGCGACGATAGTGGTCCTTTCCGACAGCTCTGTTACCAGTGAGTAGCAACTGCGCTTCGGGCCCCGGCGATACCGGCGGGCACCAGTGCGGATAACGGTTCGGTCTCTATTGCCGGCCCCTCGCCCGCAAACTCATCGGGGCGATGTCACCAGCAGGATCACGACGGCCAGCAGGATCAGCAGCCATCCGCCGATCGGCACCAGGATCCCGTTGCGCTTGCGGGCGGTGAGGAAGGACAGCGCCACGGTGCCCGCGGCCACGGCGGGCGCGCCGTAGACGATCAGGGTGAAGCCGGTCTCCCCGAAGCCGGGGCGCGGACAGTCCTGATCGGCGCCGCACCCGGCCGTCCCCAGCACCTCGAGGTACGCCAAGGCCACCACGCCCGCGGCGCCCAACAGCGTCGTCAGCGCCAGCACCCAGTTCAGCACGGCGTTGACCGGATCGCGCGGCGGCGTCTCGCTCACTCCTACCCCTTATCTGAGGACCGGGCGGCTCACGACCGGCCAGCACTGAAGGCCCAGCGGATGAGCCGGGCCTTCAGATACCTATGCCGAGCGGGCCGAACTACTGATTGGTCTCTTGGCGCTTCTCCGCGGCTTTGGCCGCGCCACGAGCCGATTCCGCCTCGGCTTCCTTCTCGGCGACGTCGCGTTGGGCGTCGGCCTTGTCCTGCTGGGCCTTGCCCTCCTCGGTGAGGTCGTCACGGCCGGTGACCGTGCCGACGGCTTCCTTCGCCTTTCCCTTGACGTCTTCGACGACGCCCTTGATCCCTTCCTGGGGACCGCTGTTGTCAGCCATTTGCACTCCTTCCGCGAGTCGATTCGCTGGCGGTCGGGTTCCTCGATCCACGCCGGGCTAAACCTCGATCCACTGATGAATTGGCTGGTCAGTGAGTGTCGGAACGAGGAAAGTGCCCCTTGAGCTGGGATGATTGGTGTTCTCTAGGCATCAATCAGACCGGTT
>Ga0265293_10001230_pt1 | contig 56668 bp, 52 predicted proteins | sample Munlanlewell138R_FD_192505 | JGI IMG/M metagenome (GOLD analysis project Ga0265293, IMG submission 192505) | Leachate microbial communities from a municipal landfill in Southern Ontario, Canada - Leachate well 138R | ecosystem: Engineered > Solid waste > Landfill > Unclassified | place: Canada... | reverse complement strand
CAGCCGTACAGATATCTCTGTTCTGAATTTCAGGGGGGCTTTTTTGGAGATAAAAATTATATACTGATAATCAATTTATTACATCCAATTTCGATCAGATATTCGTTTTATCCGTTTAGTAGTGATTAAAAATATTTTTTTCATCATTTAAAAATCAATTGTTATGAATCATGAACGAGGTTTTAATTTCAAGAAGAACTTTTCAAAATAATCATTAGATCATTTGCTGCACAATAGCGAACAAGCCAAAGTTATACAAAAAAACAAAAATGCGTAAACCGCCCGGTCGAATTCCCAGTTGAATTTTCTGAATACATGTGTGAAAAAATTGAGGAGAAATTGGAGGGTAGCATCTCCAAGAGCTATTTACTTATGGTGCTTATTGTGTATAAGCATCAAAGGGCGAGTCAAATTTTGCAGTTGAAGCGTTAAGGTTCATTCTGATTAGATTTCCATTGATCATATTCCTTTACGACTTCAAGAATATCCATGTATTTATATTCCCTGTTTTTGATTTTTTGATGCAATTCAGGATAATCTTCAAAATAAGCTCCTCCGACTTTTCTGAAAACAATGTTTTTATTGATTTGTCCGCCAAAAATCCATGAAACAAAGGAAGCGGCTTCTTCTCCCGGGCGATGACAAAAATAATATTCATCGGTGACAAGGTTTCTATATACACCCCTTGCATCCGATTTGTATGCATGATAGAGCGAAATATTTTCTCCTTTGTAAATTAAGGCCAACATGGCTTTTTTAGGTGCAACTTTTTTATTTTTGGGGTTTCTGTAAATCGGGACTCTTCCGTAAGTCACAACTCCTTCAGGGAGGTAGAATGTAATTGACGATACATCTTTTTCCCGAATTCTTTCTACCTTGCCTTTTCTGCCGATAGGATAAAGTTTGTAAGTTTTCATCTCGGTAGTGATGAGATCCATTTCCCCTTCTTTGGATGTCCCATCGTACATTTCTACCACCACTTTTTGGGCAAACAAGAAGCTTGGAATCAACAATAAAAATATCTGTTTCATGTTTTATTAATTGATGGTTCTCAACAAGATTGTGTAAATCGGAAAATGGTCGCTGTAACCGTCAGAATGGAAAGTATCACCGCCGTACATACGGTGAGGATAGCCTTTGTAAGGGCCTGATTTTGTGCGTAAATAAGGCGGGTTGAAAATGCCGGTTTTATAAACTTTATAGCTTTCAAATTTTTTGTCATTCTCCACCAATGTGCTTGACATAAGAAATTGGTCAAATAGATTCCAAACATCTCTGTAGGCGAGCGTCCCTTGCCCTTCTTTGAACATTCTCTCCATGGGATTGTAGATATCCCCGGGTTTGATATCTTCTTTTTGGCCGATAGTAGCCATTTCAATTTTGATGCTTGGGCTGACCGGATCATCATTGAAATCACCCATGGCAATAATTTTCTCATTTGGATTGAGTGCAGTCACCTCATCAAAAATCGATTTCATGACTTTGGCGGCTCTGATTCGGTTGGGACGGCTTCTCTCTTCTCCGCCGGAACGTGAAGGCCAGTGATTTACCAAAAAAGTAAAAGGTTCTCCGTCCAACAAACCGGAAACCCTAAGGATGTCGCGGGTATAAGATTTTTGTCCGTCGATGCTTCTGATTTCAACCGGATAAGGTTTGGCAATCGTTACTTGAAACCGGTCTTTCTGATAAATCAGTGCAACATCAATTCCTCGTGCGTCGAATGAGTTGAAATGAATTACCCCGTAATTAAATGGTTTTAGTGCCGGCTGGTCTGCCAAATCCTGTACGGTCTGAAAAGTTTCAACTTCGCTCAGACCGACGATGACCGGTGCCGTCTGCGTTTCCTCTTTGCCCAATTGTGAAATCACTTCTGACAAACGCTTCAATTTCAACCGATAACGCTCCTCTGTCCAAAACTTTTTTCCGTTGGGAGAAAATTCATCTTCCTGCAAAATCAATGGGCGGATGATTTTCTTTCCTTCAATGGCTTCGTAGGTATAAGGCCCTTTGAACATGACGGTATCATATTTCGGAATATCATTCACATCGATGGAAATGTGATAGAGCGGATCCGAATAACTTCGTGTGCCGTCTATATAATCTGCGGTAATCTTCGTGTCAAACAGATTTTCCACATTGTAAAAAGCCACCGTTGAAGCCTGAAATTTTTGTTGTGCGAATAAGTTTGTTGAAAAGAGCATCAATAATGATGCGGTAAATGCGAATGAATTTTTATCTTTAAACATTGCTAAGTTTTATTAAATTTGCAGCCGATTGAGTAATTAAAAATTGAGGTTGCTAAAGTAAAGATAAAAATTCTTTAAATGAATAAATTATTGCTAACGATGGCTTTTTTGATTCTTACAGGAATCAGTCTGATGAGCCAAACGAAGATTTCGGGAATCGTAAAAGATGATTCTACACTCAAAGAAATCTACAATCTGAATGTAATCATGGTTGAAACCGGGCAGACTGTACAGACTGACCGAATCGGCTATTTTCAGTTTGTGGATGTACCCGCCGGTGTTTACACATTGAGATTTGCCGGGGTTGGATATCAAAGCATCACACAGATTGTAGAAGTGAAAGGCGAACCATCCATCGAGCTGGGAGATATTCTGATTAATTTCAACCCCTCTTCCATCAATGTCGGCGTAATCACACTGACCGAAGATGAGCTTTCGGATGATGAATCGACTTCGCAGTCGGCTGCCGGTTTGCTTCAGTCTTCAAGAGATGTGTTCAACCGGACTGCCGCTTTTGAATTAGGTGCTTATTGGTTCAAAGTCAGAGGTTATGACAACAAATACAGTGATGTATTTTTCAACGGAATCCGAATGAACAAAATCAACAACAACCGTCCGAACTACGGAAACTGGGGAGGATTGAATGATGTGACCCGTTATCCGTACGAACAGACCACCGGCATCGAACCTTCGGAAATGGTATTTGGCAACGTGGGCGGTATGGCGTACTACGACACCCGACCTTCACTGATGAGAAAAGGAACAAGCCTTGCTTACTCATTTACCAACCGCTCATACAATCAGCGGGTTTTGGCAACTTATAATACCGGGCTGATGAATAACGGCTGGGCATTCATGGGTTCCTTCGCCAGAAGATGGGCACAGGAAGGAGTGATTGACGGAACTTTCTATGATTCATGGGCTTATTACTTAGGCATTGAAAAGAAAATCAATGACAATCACACTTTGACCCTGACCGCATTCGGCGCACCAACACGTCGTTCGACCAACAGTCCCAACACCCAAGAGATATTTGACCTGATGGGCAAAAATTACAATGCTTATTGGGGATGGCAGGATGGCGAGAAAAGAAGCGAAAGAATCCGTCAGTTCCACCAGCCGATGGCATTGCTGACCCATTATTGGAACATCAACCCAAAAACCCGGCTGACCACGACTGCCGCTTTCCAGTTCGGAAAAGACAGCAGAAGCCGTTTGGACTGGTACAGAGCCAATAATCCTTCGCCAGCTTATTATAGAAATTCTCCAAGTTATTATGAATCCCTGTCGGACACCACGCCGGAGTTGATGAGTCAGGTGATTAACAGTTGGCTGAATGACCCGACTTATTCACAAATCGACTGGAACAATTTGTATAACGCAAATTACAACAGAGGAAAGGGCGGTGCCGCTTATGTACTCGCAGCCGATGTTGCCGAAGACCGAACCATCAGCGCTTCAACCCTATTGAAAACGGAATTTGCTGACAATATCAAATTTTCAGGTGGATTGAATTATCAGAATACCCGATCCAATCTATACCGTGAAGTCTTAGATTTATTGGGCGGCGACCATTATGTGAATCATAATTATTTTCAGAATGTGCATTACAATGTGGATGAAGAAGCAGGCAGAAAAATCTATGAAGGCGATAAATACCAATATGATTATGACATCAACCATCAGGTAGCGGATTTATTCGCACAGGTTGAAATGAGTTTTGGAAAATTCGATGTAACCGTAGGTGCCAAAGCCGCTTACACCTCAGTTTACCGCGACGGACATTACCGCCATGAACAATATCTTGAAAATTCAAAAGGCAAGAGCAAAACGTATAATTTCTTTGATTTAGGCGGAAAAGCCCAGTTGCTTTACAAAATGGACGGAAGAAATTTCTTCCAGCTAAACGGGATGTATATGACATACGCACCGACCACGGATGAGATTTTCCCCAACGCCCGATCCAACGATTATACCATCAATGAAAACAATTTTGTGCAGGGTGGCAATGATTTGAAAAGCTCCAAAGTAGTTTCTACGGATTTGAGTTATATCCTGAGAGCACCGAGAGTCAAAGGACGTGCAACCGCATTTTACACCATGTTCATGAATGATTATGAGAAAAACTTCGGATATATTGACGAAGGGCAAGGCAGTGGGAACCTTTTTGGTGCGGAATACATTTACAATATTGACAAGCAATTCATCGGCGGTGAAATTGCTGTAGAAGCCCAGTTGACCACTACAATTACACTGAGTGCCGTCGCATCCATCGGGCAATATACTTACGCAAATGATCCGACTTACCAAAGATTTTCAGACAGTTACGTGATGAATCCTTTGGATTTGACTTCCGAAACTGCCGGAGCAACTGCACCGATGACGACTTACCTGAAAAATTACAGAGTAGCCACCGGAGCGCAGCAAGGATTTTCTCTGGGACTTCAGTACCGGGATCCACGTTTCTGGTGGGTGGGTGCAACTGCCAATTATTTAGCAGCCAATTATTTAGATCCAGCACCTTACCGAAGAACTTCCGCCATTTGGGGAAGCTCGGCAGATCAGTTTACGGATGAATTCCTTGATGCTTTCTTCAGACAGGAAAAATTCTCCAATGAATTCATGCTGAATCTGAATGTGGGTAAAAACTTCAGATTGGGTAAATATTTTTTTGGCATCAGTGCCAGTGTAAACAATGTGCTGAACAACAAAAATTATGTAACCGGCGGATTTGAACAATCCCGAATCGGAAGCCTTGATGTACTGACACCGGACAACAGACCCGGATATGAAAAGGTTTTTGCTCCAAAATATTGGTATGACAGAGGAATCTCTTATTTTATAAATGCATTTTTTAGATTTTAATTTTACGAACGATAATTATAAAGAATTATGAATACACTCAAAAAAATTCGAATGGCTTTCATCGCGGTTGCAGGATTATTGGTAATCAATTCCTGTGTGAAAGATGACGACTGGCGACTGCCCCCGATTGAATGCAATGATACGTGGGTTGCGGATCTATCGATTGAAGAATTATTCGATATGGTGAATAATGCCGGTACAATCCTTTCATTTGATGAAGAGAGAATCGTGGAAGGCTATGTAGTCTCCAGCGACAGTACAGGGAATTTCTTCAAAACCGTATCGATACAGAATGATTTGGTCAATCCGACCAAAGCCCTACAGGTAGAAATGGACAGAACCAATCTCTTTAATGATTTTCCATTTGGATCAAAAATGGTAATTAATCTGAAAGGACTAAATGTAGGTTATGACCGTGGGATGCTTAAAATAGGCCAGAATTACGAACAAAATGGCGAAATCCGTGTGGGACGAATGGCAGAAGTGATGATTGACGGCCACGTAGCTAGAGCTTGCGGCGACCGTGTAAATGCTACGCCTGTGAATTTCAACAGTGTACAAGAATTATTGGACAACGGTGTTTTCAACACCTTGGCAACCATTCACAATATACAATTTGATGATTCAGAATTAGGAACCACATACGCGGATGCGGTTGGTTTGCAGACCATCAACAAAAAGTTGATTGATTCAGAAGGCAAAACCATTGTACTAAGAAACAGCGGATATGCAAGTTTTGCGGGCGATCCGATTCCGGAAGGCAGCGGAAGCATCACTGTGGTGGTGAGCGGCTATGACGGTAACAACAACGGAACAGTTTCCCCAAGTGAATATCAATTGTTTATCAGTTCTACTGACGACGTGAATTTTGATCAGCCGAGATTCGGAGACGGCCCCGGACCGGAACCGGGAGAATACATCTCTTGTTTGGATGAAGGATTTGAAACCTATGCTGTTGATTTCCAAAACTTTCCAAATTATGAAAACATCACCATCAGCGGTAACCGTAAATGGCAAGTAACCGAATTTGGTGGCAATAAATACATCCAACTATCTGCGCACAATGCAAGTGGAAGTATTGTAAGTTACTTCGTGGTTCCCGTGAATTTCAGCAATGCAGACGAATTGTCATTCAAAACCAAAGCCGGATATGACAACGGCAGTGCTTTGAAAGTTTATTATTCCACGAATTATACCATTGGACAAATCAACGCCGCCACATTGGTGGACATCACCTCCCAGTTTACGATTCCGGCAGGACCCGCAAACGGTTATTCGGACATTTTTTCCGATTCGGGTGTTTACAGCCTCGCCGGTCTTTCCGGCAACGGTGCCATCGTCTTCGCTTATGAAGGTGCAGGAAACGGGGTTACTACCACGATACAGATAGATGACATCAAAATTATTGACAACGACGATCCTGACTGTGGCTCAACGAGTCCCGAACCCGGCGATGAACCGACGCCACCGACTGCAAATGCGAAACCTTTATTTGCAGGACATGATTTTGAAGATTGGGCTGATTTCATGAGCGGATTGAACAATTTTGGATTAAAACCCTATGCCACACAAAGTCAGGGAACCGGAATGGACGGCAGTGCATCCCTATGGATTTCCACCAATTCCACCACAACCAATACCAACGATTATGTCTTTACCAATCAAGCCATCGGAGGCTATATGACGCCAAGCACGAAACTGCATTTCTACATGAAGGGGACATCTTCCAAATCAGTTTCGCTGAACGTTTACAAAACAGACGGCACTTATTATACCTTCAATCTCGGAACTTTAAGTCAAAGCTCCATCATCGAAGTTTCAGGCAACAATCAATACACCGGAACAATCGATACGAATGGACAATGGGTGTTGATAGAATTGGATTTATCCGGAATGAGCGATTTGAATCTCAGTGATTCCGGCGATATATTTGCTTTGAAGATCGGTAGAAACGCCGATTATGATTTGCATTTTGACAATTTTACCATAGAGTAAATTCTATTGGGTATTCAGCCGAAAAGCCGCGCCGTTTTGTACAACGAAGCGGCTTTTTTTTGTTGTTTTTTTAGATTGAATCCGTTGGCTGAAGCCAAACGGCAATGCCCTCGCAGCTGCGCCCACAATTCTTCGGGAAACGAAACACATCGCGTGGCGTCATTGCTTCTCTCGGCAGGATGCCGAGAGAAGCAATCCGGAAAACCACCTTTTGAATTCAACCCGCACATTCAAAATATTTTCTATCTTTAGTTCTTATTCATAAAAATGACTGGACTCAATTATAAATCACTTTCTTTTGACAATTATTAGAAACGAGTCATTATAAAATTGCAAAAAAGTTTCAGAGCCCAGAACTGAATATTATAATTATGAATTTAAAAATAAAATTACATGAAAAGAGCATTGATTTGTTTTATGTCAATTTTTTTTCTTTCCTGTTCGCAATCCACAATGGATGAGCAGGATGGGAGAGATCAACTGAAAATTGAAATTGGGTCTCTGGAAACCCTCAATAAAAATTACAGAAATAATATGCCCGTATTAGAAAATGAACTTCATGAAGGATTTGCATCCTTTAAAAAGCATTTGAATAAAATTAGTGATTTTAAAGAAAAACTTCGAAAAGGAGAATCAATCCAGCAACAGGAGATCAATGATTTCATAAAAAACTTTGAAAAGCATGAGAACTATGCCTATTTTCCCCATGGTTATATTAATTTGCTGAAACAATCCGAAAATCTATACCTGGAGCAATATAAATATATTATGCTTATTGAAAATTTTATTTATCAGGATTTGATTCAAGAACTGACTGGCTCATTTTTTAGGTTTGATATTGTTGCTCCTTATGTCCGTACCGATAAACAGGAATACAAATTGAATGAGGATGTCGAGGTAATCGTCGGATTCTCTGGCCTTAACACCCGAAAACCTTATAAGATCAAATTAGAAGGAGAGAATTATGTAATCGACAGTTTGGAAAAACTAACGAAACCTATCATGATCAAAGCATCAAAGCGAGGGAATAACATAAAGACAGGCGAATTGGAATATAATTTAAATAATGAAACAGTTAAAATTCCTTTTCAATTAAACTTTGATGTGAAATAAAGTTTTATTTTAAACATCATAGAAAATTAATTATGGCTGTAGGTTTTTTAAATTATTAGGGGCATTTATCAGATGGGTTTTTGACTATAAAAGAGAAGTTTAAGGAACTTAATAGAGATGAAAAAGGGAAAAATTTATGGTATAGCATTTTTGGGTATATTGCTATAATCCTTATATTTTTAGTTTTACGATATTTCAATATTATCTAAAATAATTCGTGCAGCCTACAATCTCATAAAGAAAAAATTAAAAAAAACTCACTGAAACTCTAAAATATCCAACATTCAAAATATTTTCTATCTTTATTTCTCACTTTTAAAAAATGATTGAACTCAATTATAAATCACTTCCTTTTGGAGAAATAGGAATACCTACCCCAAAATGCATCACGGAAGCTTTCGGAAATGCGAGAGCGGGGCGTTAATAAACTAAAAATTTAAAAATCAAATGATTTACTAAATTTGTAAAAAGTATGAATATGAATATAGAAGCCACAAAATTAGAGTTGATGCAGCTTTTGCTCAATACGAGAAAAGAAAGCATCCTGAAAAAAATAAAACAAATTTTTCAGGAAGAATCTTCGGACTGGTGGACGGAAATGAGTGCGGAAGAACAAGCAGAAATCGAAGAAGGCTTACAACAGGCGGAAAACGGAGAAGTTGTCGGCCACGAAAGCATAATGAAGCGTTTTGACGCATGGAAATAGAAATCATTTGGACCAAACGGGCTGAGAACGAATTGGATAAAACACTTGATTATCTAAAAAAAGAATGGACGAAAAAAGAAATCCTTCGTTTGGAACAGAACATCAAAGAATTTATTGAACGAATCCAACTACAGCCGGACATCTATCCGACAACCACAAAATACAAGAGACTTCACAAGGGAATGGTGGACGAAAATAATTACATCGTTTACCGGATATACCCACGAAAAAAGCAAATCATTATCGTGAACTTCCGGGATGCAAAACAAAAACCGATTTACTAAGCCAACGGATAATCCCGCCAATTAATCGCATCATAAAAAGATTTTGTCCAGCTTCGCTGCCGCACTCCCACCCTTTCGGGAAACGAAACGCATCGCTTGGTATCTAAATTTTCTTAAATTTAAACCTTGGAAATGTTTTTATAGTAGCGAAATTGATGATGCAGGACAAAAAGGAATGATTGATTATTTGATTGTTTATAGAAATTTTTAATTTTATAGAAAAGAAATAAAACCACACGATACAATCGTGCGGGAGCGGGGGCTCAATGGGTGTTTAAATTATTATTAAAAAAAACAGAAGATGGAAGCGTTAAAGAACAATAACAAATTTATATTTTTGATAGTTATTTTAAATTTTATAACTCTAAAAGCACAAATATTTAAAGAGTTTACTAACATTGATAGTGTACACTGTTCGAATTTTAGTTATTCTTTTCACTATTATTTAGAAAAGGATACACTTATTAATGGTTTTATAGCTAATAAATTCACCATAGGAGAGAACTCTAACAAAACTAATTATTTTTGGATAGGTAAAAAAAACAATAGTTTGTATTCTTTGCAAATCGATAAAAAGGGTAAATATAAAAGAGCAAACTATATAGACTTAGAATCTAAAAATCCAAAAATTGACCTTTATGTAGGTGCCAAAGGAAAAATTAGGTTAGAGAAAAAATCTGCTATAAAAGTAAAAAGCCCCGACTATTATATTTATGAATATGATGTAATTAACTATAAATCTTTAAAAAAGAATTTTTCAAACCATTATCAACTTAATAATTTGATACTAGACCCTAAAGAAGGTGTTTTATTTGATTTTGATTACAGTGACGATGACCATACTACAGTATGGGGAAAATGTTATAAACTATAATAAAAAGGGGTTCAAAGGAGGCAGTGTATCAAATTTAGTGATATTCAATAATAAACATATAAATAATTGATATTCAAGGCGGTGTTCCATCCCGAAAGTCCCGATAGCTATCGGGATCGGGAGTGTGGGGGCAGTGTTCTGGAAGTGTGGGTGTGAAAAATAAAAGTGTATATTGTTGATAATCAATGTAAATAATGAATAAACATACTTAGCACACGAAAGATTCGTGCGGCAGCGGGGGGAAGCTTTCGGAAATGCGAGAGCGGGGCGTTAATAAACTAAAAATTTAATAATCAAATAATTTACTATTTTGTAACTTTGATAAAAATCCAAAAATTTATGGATACAATAGTAGATTTGAAAAACAAAATCAGGAGTTATATAGAAAATGCAGATGAAAGAATATTGAAAATCATCAATGCAATTATAGAAGCCGAAACAGACGAGCAAGGATTGTCCCAAGCACACAAAGACCAATTGGAGCAACGACTAAAATACCACAAAGAAAATCCGTCAGACGGGAAAACTTGGGAAGAAATCAAAAGTTCTCTAAAAAAGCAATATGGCTTATAACTTAATCATAAAAACCTTAGCGGAACAAGATATTACACAAGCTGTAGAATGGTATGCCCAACAATCCGAACAACTTCCCGAGCAATTAATAGCAGCCATAGATTATAGTTTAGAATCTATCAAAAAAAATCCACAACACTATCAAAGAAGATATGGAGAAGTGCGGATTGTCTTTACCCAAAGGTTCTCTTATGGGATTTATTACACAATATAAGAAAATACGGTTTTTGTTCACGCAGTACTCCACAACAAACAAAATCCCGAAAGCGGAATCGGAAGAATATAATCCTCACTCCCACCCTTTCGGGAAACGAAACACATCGCGTGGCGTCATTGTGAACACGAAAGAATGCAGCGAGAAGCAATCCGGAAAACCACCTTTTGAATTCAACCCGCACATTCAAAATATTTTCTATCTTTAGCTCTCATTCATAAAAATGATTGGACTCAATTATAGGGCGCTTTCTTTTGGAGAAATTAGGAATACTTTCCACAGGATGCATCCCGTGTTTCGGAAGTGCGGGAGCGGGGAATTTAGACAGCTTTAAAACAAATTAGCATGGGTAATATTATTGAAATAAAAATGAAAAGAAGTTATCTTTTCGGAATACCAATCTTATTTATTTTTGTATTCTTTGGTTTGTTGTTTTATTCTTATAATCCTTCGGAGGAATTATCCTTATTAATTTATTTGATAATCATATTTCTTCCACTCATTATAATAATATTACTTGTAGATGGTTATTTTGTAAGATTTAGCTTAACAGAGAATGCGATAATTAAAAAATCCCTGCTCATTAACAAAGTCATAGAATTAGACGAAATAACAGAACTAAAAGTTTTTAAGTATCCGCAGTCTATCAGAATAAAGACAAAAAACACAAAACTTGGCATTGGATGGGATTATGAAAGAACGCAAGAATTTAAAGAACTTTTAATTAAAGAACTTGAAAAAAGACAAATCCCAATCGTTTATAAAAATAATTGGTGGTAACAAGAGAAAATGTAAAAGACGGCAATGCTTCACAATTAGTGATACAATAACAAAAACCCGAGATAGAAACAATTGACTTTAACCGGCTCTTTTAAATTTCAACAAAAGAATTTTATTGTTGTAAAATCTCAACTCATTACCGGAAACTTCATAAGTATTGATCAACGGCAGTTGCTTCAGGAAAGCACTTTCCGAATCCATTTCCGGACAAGCCATCATGGTCGAACCGGCCTGTTCGAATTGGATGGTTGCTCCAACAATATTAACGCCCGCAAAATAGCGGTTGCAACCTGCAAATCCGGATGCCCGCAATCCGTCTTCTTCCGTAAAATTCATAGAAATCGGTTGACCATTGTAACTGTTGACCGTTCCGTTTTCATCCTGAAGCACCCATTCACCGGCCAATAGGACATCTTTAATATTGGTCTGACTGTTTTTCATCGTAGTACAAGAAATCATAAAAACACCGCTCAATAATAAGAAAACAACTTTTTTCATAGGATTAATTTTGAGCTAATTTAATGTTTTTTAATGAATAATTTAATCCCTGAGTTCCGCTTCAAATTTCTTTTTGAAGTTTTGAATAATCTTTTGCATGATATGATCTATCTCTTTGTCGGTCAATGTTTTTTCTGTATCCTGAAGGACGAAACTCATCGCGTAAGATTTTTTTCCGGCGGGTAATTTATCGCCTTCGTAAAAATCAAACAATTGAACCGATTTCAACAAATTGATATTTAATTTCTGAACGGAATCATACAGTTCCGAATATTTTATTTTCTGGTCGATAAGCAATGCCAAATCCCTTTTGACAGCCGGAAATTTGGATGGATTCTGAAAATCAATCTGATTCCCGGAGGATAATTTCACAATATAATCCCAATCCAATTCGGCAGCGAAAACTTCCTGACCGATGTCCATTTTTTTCAAAATATCATTTCGAACAATGCCCATCACCCCCAATTCTTTTTGATTGATTATCAACCGAATACCGTCAGAAAAACGGGCATCCGAAAGGGCTGTTTCATGAATTTGCTGTATGCCTAATCGGTTGAAAATCTGAAAAATTAAACCTTTCAAAGTAAAGAAATCGCTTTTAGCTGATTGAGTAGTCCAATTTCCATGAGATTTTTGACCGGAAATGACGATGCCCAACCGGTAGAATTCTTGGAATCCTTGGGTTGTTCGCTCATAAATTTTCCCGAATTCAAACAATTTAATCTTAGCTGTTTTATGCTTGAGATTGTAAACGGTATTTTCCAATAATCCGGGAAGCATGGACTGCCGCATCCAAGCCAAATCCGAGCTCAACGGATTCAAAAGCATTACCCCATTATCCTTTTTAAGTTGGAAAAGTTTGTAGTGTTCTTCTTTCCCCACAGAATTATTCATCGCTTCATAAAAGCCATCTGAAATCAGGGTTTGCGCTGCTGCATTCTCAATTCGCTGCGCACTTCTTTCCTGATTGTCAACCAATGAATAAGCAATCTTTTCCGGGGTTTTAATCCGGTTGTAACCGTAAATCCTCAGCACCTCCTCCACAATATCCACTTCGCGAAGCACATCTGCGCGATAAGGCGGAATGGAAAGTTCCAGCGACTCATTGGATTCAGAAATGATTTCTATGTCCAAAGATTTCAGAATATCTTTTACCTGTTCATGATGAATCCTTTCCCCCAAAAGCTGATGCATGCGATAATACCTGAGTACAGTTTGTTGGTTTTCAATTGGTTTGGGATAAAAATCTGTGATGCCACCAACGATTCTTGCATCCGCATATTCTATCAACAATAATGTAGCTTTCTTCAAAGCCTCGATGGTCATGTTCGGATCACATCCTCTTTCAAAACGGAAAGAAGAATCCGTATTCAGCCCATGGAATTTGGATGATTTTCTGACAGATACCGGGTCGAAATAAGCACTTTCTAAGAAGATGCGTTTTGTGTTTTCTGTAACGCCTGAATCCAATCCGCCGTAAATCCCTGCCATACACATTCCGCCGTTTTCATCGCAAATCATCAATTCATTGCCATTCAATTTGCGTTCTACGCCGTCAAGCGTTGTGAATTTCGTTTCTTTTTCAAGGGTTTGCACAATGATTTTCCCACCGCTGATTTTATCTGCATCAAATGCGTGTAGCGGTTGTCCCAAATCATGTAGAATATAGTTGGTGATGTCCACCACATTGTTGATTGGATTCAGTCCGATGGTTTTCAGTCTTTGTTGCAACCATTCGGGTGAAGGCTGAATTTTCAGATTTTCAAGATAAAGTCCGGAATATCTCACTGCCAGTTCCGGATTTCGGATTTCTGTTTGTATCGGGCATTCACCGGAAACATTCATTTTGTCGAATGCTTCAGAATTCGGGCTAATGAATTCTGAAGGATGTTTCAAAACTTTCAATGCTGCATTCAAATCCCGGGCAACACCAAGATGACTCATGGCATCCGAACGGTTGGGGGTCAACCCGATCTCAATCATGCAGTCGGCTTCAGGCATGTCAATGAGTTCTGTCAAAGGCGTACCCGCTTTAATCGATGGCTCCAACACCCAAATGCCGTCATGGTTGTCACTGATTCCCAATTCAGCTTCAGAACAAATCATGCCCATGGATTCAACACCGCGTAGTTTGGCTTTGGTGATTTTCAATGTTTCACCGTTGGGAGCGGTCAGTACTGTACCGATGGTGGCAACGGGAACTTTTTGTTCCTGTTTGATGTTGGGGGCACCGCAAATTATCTGGAGATGCGCTTCGGTTCCTATGTCAACGGTTGCAATTTGCAGTTTATCAGCATTGGGGTGTTTTTCAAGGGTGATTACTCTACCGACAAGGATGCCTTCCAGATTATTGTTCATCGAACCGGAAGTTTCTATGCCTTCCACTTCCAATCCCGTCCCCGTCAGGATTTCGCCGATTTTATGAACATCCAAATCGGTTTTGACATAATCTTTCAGCCAATTATATGATATTTTCATCGAATCTTTGTTTTATTAATACAAACATCTCTGGACGAGAGATTTGTAATGGGATGCAAATTAAATCAGGCATTCAGCATAACCGGCATGACCAACATCAAGATTTCTTCACCTTCTTCCAATCCGTCAACGGGTTTGATGATTCCCGCACGGCTCGGCTCGGACATTTCCAATGTAATATCCTCGCAATGAATATTGTTCAGCACTTCAATAAGAAATTTGGAATTGAATCCGATTTGCATATCCGTTCCGTTGTAATCACAAGGCAGTCGTTCTTCCGCCTTGCTTGAATAATCCAAATCTTCTGTGTTTATCGTCAATGAACTTCCTGATAACCGAAGTCTTACTTGATTTGTGGTTTTATTGGAAAAAATGGCAACTCTTTTCAATGAAGAAAGAAACATATCCCGATTGATGGTCAACACGTTAGGGTTTTCCTTCGGAATTACGGCATCATAATTTGGGTATTTTCCTTCAATCAGCCGACAAGTCAACACGATATTTTCAAATGAAAAACGAGTATTGAACTTATTGTATTCCACATTTACGATTTCTTTGCTACCTGCCAAAATGTTTTTTAGCAGATTCAAAGGTTTTTTGGGAATGATGTATTCCGCTTTTTCTTCGCTTTTCAAATCCTTGCGGGTATATTTCACCAAACGATGTGCATCTGTCGCCACAAAACGGAAATCATCAGTTCCGGCCTGAAAGAAAACCCCTGTCATCACCGGCCGGAGTTCATCTGTTCCAGTTGCGAAAAGCGTGTTGGCAATGGCATCTGAAAGTATCCCGCCCGGAATGGTAGATACACCTGCATCCGTAATTTCCGGAGTCTGCGGATATTCTTCAGGAGATTCGAGTGCAATCTGATAATTTCCCTGTTCGGACACGATTTCCATCAGATTGTCTTCTTTCTGAATAAAAGTCAGCGGTTGTTCTGTAAAAGTTTTTAAAGTGTCGGAAAGAATTTTGTAAGGAATCGCAATTTCTGCTTTATCTTCAGACTCCACTTCCATTACGGTCGAAATCGTCGTCTCCAAATCAGAACCCGTGATTTTCAACTTATTCCCATCCAATTCAAACAGGAAATTATCTAAAATCGGAATGGGATTATTGGTGTTGATGACCCCGCCGATGAGGTTCACGTTCTTTTGTAAACTGCTGCTGGACACTATAAATTTCATACCTGATTATTGCTTTTTTATGATTTAAAATTCAAAAAACAAAAATAGCCTTTTTAATAGGATTTGGAATAAATTCCTTGAAAATATATTAACAATCTTTAAATTGGTACTGCCTTTGCGGTGGAACATTCAAAACTTATCAAATGAAAATTTTATATTTATTATCCTTCCTGATTTTGATGGGAAGCTGTGCGTCTCAAAATGCAGATTCCAATACACAAAACACTATGGAAAACCAGAAAGAACAATATGAAACCGAAGCTGATGAACAACTGCTCGGCAAATGGGTGCTGAAATACATGTCTCCCGTTGCCGGAAAAACAGTCAAAGAATTGTACAAAATCCAAATGCCTTATCTGACTTTTGTGGACAGCGAAAAGGTGGCGGGCAACAATGGTTGCAATAACCTGGCAGGAGCTTATTCAGCAAAAGGAGATGTTATCCAGTTTGAAACGGATAAATTCCTAACCACCAGAATGTTCTGCGAAGGAGTCGATGAATCTGCTTTCAGAGATATGCTGAAAACCATCAACCGATATACGATTGTCAATGAAGGCAAGGAACTGATGCTGCTGACCAGCGATATCGTCAGCATGACCTTCGTAAAAGTCGAAGATTAATCCATCGAAAATTTTCAGCCCAATAAAAAAACCGCCCAATTTTTCGGGCGGTTTGCTTTGGTTCAATTCGCTGCTGAATACGCATTACAAATTAGGATTCTCAGCATATTTAGGGTCGATTTCTCCGGTCAGTGCATCAAAAAACACTGTGATATTTTCAGCTTGTTCTTCGGTCAATTCCCTGTTCAGCTGAATTTTACCCATGATGCGAACCGCTTCTTTCAAATCTCGTACGCTCCCATCATGGAAATACGGATAGGTCTTGGTGATGTTACGGAGCCCCGGCACTTTGAAGACGTTTTTATCTGCTTCTAACTTGCTAACGCTTGCCAGGCCTTCATCCACATTCTCACTTTTGGTTTCAATCCAGTAATCCTGATATACCCCGAATTTTTGGAAAATATGCCCGCCTAATCCCACACCGCTGTGGCAAGTAACACAGCCGTTGCTGATGAAATCCTCCAAACCTTGTTTTTCTCTGTTCGTCAGGGCGTCATCATCACCGGTAATGAATTTGTCAAAACGGGTTGGGGTCACGAGCATTCTTTCGAAAGCCCCGATGGCACTGGTTAGATTTTCCCAGCTGATGGGATTGTCATCATTCGGATATGCTGTGGCAAACAATTTTTGATATTTTTCACTTCCCCGCAGTCTTTCCAATGCGGCTTCTTCATTGGGCATACCCATTTCCACCGGATTCAGAATAGGCCCGCCGGCTTGTTCTTCTACAGAATTTGCACGACCGTCCCAGAATTGGGCGATGTGCAATGCCGCATTAAAAGTTGTGGGCGAATTCCTACCACCGATGGTTCCTTCGGCATCGCCGGGAGAAAACGGAAGATTGTCCACCCCGAAAGTGCTCAGGTTGTGACAGGTATTACAACTCTGGGTCTGGTTTTTTGATAAAATAGGGTCGAAATACAACGATTGTCCCAAAAACACCTTTTCTTCGGTTACCGGATTGTCGGGATTGTCTGCCAAATCAGGTAGTACACCGAACAATGCCTTTGCCTGCGTCTGAAGTTTCGTCAGTGGAATCTCAACGGCATCTTCTTGACTCTCCACCTTCCCATTGCACGAAAGCATCATAAATGCACCCATCAAAATTATTGCTTTCTTCATAATTGGTAATTTAGATTAATAATTTACTTTAACAATTTCAATCAATTTTATCCATAAAGGTATGAACAAATCTCCATAAAATTTGATTTTAATCCGAATTCAATCATTGTTTTTTTCCTTTTTAGAAACTATCTAAATTCAATCGAATTCGGTAATTTTTTCATAAATAAAATTGAAAATTCATCCGACTGCAACATTGACTTTCACTTTCCACCCGAATCAAAATCTTGTTTTTAGCGCAATTTTTCCAAGCGATTTTATTTCATCCTGATTTGTAAAAACGACCCTGCCCTTTTTTGAAATCACTTCCTTTGCAATCACGCTGTTGATGTCATCAATGGCACCGGGAAGGGTCACATCATCAATCAGTTCAAAATTGTATTCATCCGTCATTTTTACCGGTTGCAAATAGTTGTTGTGAACGATTAGCAACTCACCATTGCCGTCTTTGGCTGCACGGTAGATTTCCCTTAAATCGGTCAACACCCTTCTTTGACTGACGGCATCGTGCATTTCTTTGATGGCCTTTGCCCGTTCGTTTTTCTGAAAATTCTGAATGATTTCCCAGGCAGATTTTGCAATGCTGTGTGGCGAATTGTCGTTGTAATTGACGGAATCATAAGCCAGATAAATGGAAGGCACATCGGCTACTTTCATAAGTTTTGAAAAATTTTCCTCTGTGGTGAAAACCAAACATTTCAAATCATTTTCACGGTGTATGCGAACCACTTCTTTGTCGATGCGGTTAAAATATTCGAGCAGCAAACTTTCTGCTCTTCCGCTCACGCTCTGAGCTGTGTTCGAAGTCACATCAAAAGGATTTTCGGTGGATGGAAATACCGCTGTTTCAATTTCTTCAATGATTTTGTCGTTGTTGGCCAAAAACAATTTTGAACCGCTTTTAGACAATTGCAAAATCATATAATCCGCTACCCGGTCTCTGAGTATGATGAGTGGTTTTACAGCAAAATAATCTGAAATATGCACTTTGTTCTGATCGACCGGCCAAGGAGATTTGACAATTTCAGTAGATGTATCCGAAAGGAAAATATGCAAACTGTCCAAACTGCGTCTGTAGTCGTAAGTTCTATGAATTTCGTTCATTTTGTCCAAAATTCCATTGACTTCATCTCTGCTGAATTCACTGACCAATCGGTTTTCGGCTTCCTTGAAAAGATTCTTCAGCCGGATTTCATCTTTTTCAGAATCCGGAAAAGTTCTGTGGGTTTTCATGGAAACCGTAACACATGGATTGCTTGGGTCTGTGGCAAGTTTTTCTATAAGCTCATTTATCATAATCAATAAATTTAAATGTTTAATTACTAAATTGTTGCAATTTACAATTCAATTCTGACATAAGAAATGAGGTCAGTCTCTTTTGGAAATGACATGGCTCATAACACATCCAAAATCATTCAAAAAACCGATGAACGAAAGCCTTTGTCCCATTAATCTTTTATCTTTGCAATCCAAAAAATGATATGAAATACTACGAAAATATACTCGGAACCATTGGGAACACGCCTTTGGTAAAACTCAACCAACTGACTGCTGAAATCCCGGCCTTGGTGTTGGCAAAAGTAGAGTTTTTCAATCCCGGAAATTCGGTCAAAGACAGGATGGCAGTGAAGATGATTGAGGACGCCGAATCCAAAGGTCTTCTGAAACCCGGTGGGACCATCATAGAAGGAACTTCGGGCAATACAGGTATGGGGCTGGCGTTGGGCGCAATCGTGAAAGGCTACAAACTCGTTTGTGTGATTTCAGACAAACAATCCAAAGAAAAAATGGACATCCTCATGGCTTTGGGTGCGGAAGTGGTGGTTTGTCCGACCGATGTGGAACCTGACGACCCGAGGTCTTATTACTCTGTTTCCAAAAGATTGTCCGAGGAAACGCCCAATTCGTGGTATGTGAATCAGTACGACAATCTTTCGAATTCTGTGGCGCATTACGAGCAGACCGGCCCGGAAATCTGGGAACAAACCGATGGGAAAATCACTCATTTCGTGGTGGGTGTGGGCACCGGAGGTACCATTTCGGGCATCGGTAAATTCTTGAAAGAGAAAAATCCTGACATCAAAATTTGGGGAGTGGATACCTACGGTTCGGTTTTCAAAAAATACCATGAAACCGGTGTTTTTGACGAAAATGAAATATATCCTTATGTCACCGAAGGCATTGGCGAAGATATTTTGCCCAAAAATGTAGATTTCTCATTGATCGATGGTTTCACAAAGGTGACCGACAAAGATGCTGCGATTTACACCCGAAGACTGGCGAAGGAGGAAGGGATTTTTGCCGGAAATTCAGCCGGTTCGGCCATCAAGGGATTGTTGCAACTCAAAGAACATTTTGGTCCTGATGATGTGGTGGTGGTTTTGTTGCACGACCATGGCAGCCGTTATGTTGGTAAAATGTTCAATGATGACTGGATGCGTGAAATGGGTTATTTGCACAATGAAGTGAAAACCGTTGGGGATTTGGTCGGAGACAGGGTCGATTCGCCTTTGGTCAGCGTTCGAACCGAAGAACTGGTTTTGCATGCGGCACAAAGAATGAAAGCCCATCAACTTAGTCATTTGCCGGTGGTGAGTACATCAGGGATTGTGGGCGCAGTCAGCGAAGAAAAATTAGCAGAATTGTTTTTCAATGACGACAACGCGGCAGATCTTACGATACGGGAAATCATGGAGAAACAGCTTCCAATCATAAAATCAACCGCTCCGCTCAGTGAATTAAAATCATTGATTTCTGAAGCGGGTGCTGTTTTGGTGGAATTCCCCAATCAGCAATTCAGGTTAATCACAATTAGAAATATTGTTAGAAAACTTTGAATTTTAACTGAACATTTCCTTCACCCTGTCAAAGAATGATTTTTCATCTTTGGCAGGATGGGGTTGGAAATTGTCTTCTTTCAAGAGTTTTTCAAATATGGTCTCCTGTTCCTTTGACAGTTTCTCGGGGGTCCAGACATTCACATGGACAAACAAATCTCCATTGCCGTAGCCGTTCAGACTGGGAAGCCCTTGACCTTTCAACCGCAACACTTTTCCGGACTGTGTGCCTTTGTCGATTTTGATTTTCACTTTGTTGTTGACTGTCGGAATTTCCTTGTCTGTTCCTAATACCGCCTCTGGAATAGAAACATACAAATCGTAGTGCAAGTTGTTTCCATCGCGTTTCAGGCTACTGTTTTCTTCTTCATCAATCACGACGAGCAAATCCCCGGGAATGCCGTCAAAGGGTGCTTCATTTCCTTTGCCGGAAACCTGAAGTTGAATGCCTTCTCTGACGCCCGCCGGAATTTTGATTTCAATGGTTTCTTCGGATTTGGTCAGTCCCTGATTATTGGCACCGGGCGGAATATGGTCGGCAGTTCTTCCGGCTCCCTGACAACTGCTGCATGGAACCGTAGTCTGCATTCTTCCCAAAATTGTATTTGAAATCCGAGTTTGGTAACCGGAACCATTACAGGTTGGACAGGTTTTGAAAGTGGCATCTTTGGCTCTGATGAAACGTTTGACCTTGACCTTTTTGATCGTACCGTTCATCATTTCCTCTAAACTCACTTTCACACGGATTCTCAAATCCGAACCTTGCATTCTTCGCGGACCGCTTTGTTGTCCGAATCCACCGAATCCACCCCCAAAATGGCTGCCGAAAATATCCCCGAAATGAGAGAAGATATCTTCCATATTCATACCACCACCGCTGAATCCACCGGCACCACCAACACCCGCATGACCAAACTGGTCATAGCGTTGACGCTTGTTCGGGTCACTCAGCACTTCATAAGCTTCGGCTGCTTCTTTGAATTTATCTTCCGCACCTTTGTCACCCGGATTTCGGTCAGGATGGTATTTCAAAGCCTGCTTCCGGTAGCCCTTTTTGATTTCTTCAGCCGAAGCTGACTTAGAAACTTCCAGTATTTCGTAATAATCTCTTTTTGTCATTTCATTTATTCAATTGGAGCGGTAGTTATCAGCGGTAAATTTATTGACCAACCACAACTCTGGTGTGTCTGATCACTTTGTCATGCAACATATAACCGGTTTGAACGACATCCACCACTTTTCCCTGTAATTCTTCTTGTTCGGCAGGAATTTGGGCAACGGCTTCCATCAAATCCACATCAAAATCATCCCCGGTATTTATTTCAATTTTCTTCAAACCTTTGGTGCGAAGGGTTTCCATTAATTTGTTTTGAATCAATTCCACCCCTTTTAACAATTCGTTTTCACCGGATTTGTTGATTTCATTGAGTGCTCTTTCAAAATCATCCAAAACGGGTAAAATCGCCGTGATGGTTTCCGAATTCGCGGTTTTGAAAATATCTAACCGCTCTTTGGAGGTGCGTTTTTTATAATTGTCAAATTCTGCAAAAAGTCTGAGATATTGCTCTTTCTGAGCTTGTAATTCTTCCTTTAATGCTTCCACTTCAGACTTCTCTTCGACCGATGCTTCTGAATTTTCGTTGATTTCTTCGTTCAATTCCTCTTCGTTCACTATATTTTCAGCCATTTTTTCACACTTTTCTGTCTGATGGTCAAAAATACTGCCAATCCGGGATTTGTGACTTTTTGACAGAAGTAATCTTTGTCATGGATTGGTTAATTCAAATGAAAATCAGAAATTAGCTTTTTGAAAAACCCATGATGATGAACCGTAGAAAATTCATTCAAAACACCGCACTTTCCGGATTAGGATTGACTTTAGGTGCTTCCGCATTCGGCAAGAACTTAGAAATGCCCAATCCGAATACCTTGCTCCAAAAAGAAAATTACCCTTTGGTCATCGCAACTTGGAACGTGCCAAATGCTGTCACCAAAGCTTGGGAAGCCCTACAAAACGGGAAATCCGCTTTGGATGCGGTAGAAAAAGGCTGTAATGTGGAAGAAGAAGATCCGAACAATGCCTCGGTGGGCTTTGGCGGACGACCCGACCGCGATGGTCGTGTGACGCTCGACGCATGTATCATGGATGAAAAAGGAAATTACGGGGCAGTGGTTTTTTTGCAAAATATTGTCAACGCCATTTCAGTGGCACGCAAAGTCATGGAACAAACTCCGCATGTGCTGTTGGCGGGCAAAGGTGCGGAGGAATTTGCGGTTGCGCAAGGTTTTAAAAGAGAAAACCTGCTGACCGAAAAATCAAAAACAGCTTGGAAAGAATGGCTGAAAACAGCTGAATATAAGCCCATTATCAATATTGAAAACCATGACACCATCGGGATGCTTGCCATGGATGAAAACGGTGCTATATCCGGTGGTTGTACAACGAGTGGGCTATCTTATAAAATGCACGGCAGAGTTGGAGATTCGCCCATTATCGGAGCCGGCTTGTTTGTGGACAATGAAATTGGTGCCGCAACCGCTACCGGCGTGGGTGAAGAAGTACTCAAAACCGTAGGGTCTTTTTTGATTGTAGAACTGATGCGACAAGGGAAATCACCACAAGCAGCATGTGAAGAAGCTGTTGACAGAATCATGCGGAAACAACCCAACCGCCGAGATTTTCAGGTGGCTTATATCGCAGTCAATAAAAAAGGTGAAATCGGTTCGTTTTCCGTGCAGGAAGGGTTTTCCTATACGATTTACCAACATGGTGAAATGAAAAATATCAGACCCGGATTTTGGATTGACGGGCGATAATCAATTTCTTTGAGAGCTTAAAGTTGTATTAGACTTCGGGAGCAATCCTCAGCACGAGTCCTTCAACATCTTCGGTCACAGGAATTTGACAACTCAGCCGGCTGTTTTCTTTCACATTGAATGCTTCCGACAGCATGGCTTCTTCTTCATCGCTCATTTCCTGTAATTCCACATCATCTGATTCTACATAACACTGACAAGAAGCGCACATGCACATTCCACCACAGATGCCGAAAGTTCCTTCGGTAGCAAGTTCATAAGCCTTCACCACTTCCATCATGCTCATTGACATATCAGTGGGTGCATCAATTTTATGGGCGATGCCTTCGCGGTCTATGATGGTAATTTTGATGTCAGACATTTCAAAATTGGTTTAAAAGTTATTTTACGGAATATCTAAGTATTTGTGGGTCTGAATGCAGATCCGCCACTTAGGGTTTTCTTTTACATAATCAATGATGGCCGGGGTCATTTTATCCCGCCTGCTCCATTCAGGCTGCAAAAAGAGCAAACAATCTTTTCTGACTTTGGCGGCATATTTTTCCGCAAAACGAAAATCGTCGTGATTATAAATGATGCATTTCAATTCATTGGCTTTCTCGATGATTTCCGACTGTGGATGGGCTAATTTTTTGGGAGAAAGCGTTATCCAGTCAAAATCTCCTGTCAGGGGATGTGCACCTGACGTTTCAATATGCGTTCGCACTCCGAATTCCTTCAATTTTCGAGTAATGAAATCCAGATTCCAAAGCGTGGGCTCTCCTCCGGTAATCACCACTAAATCAGCGATTTTCGCAGCAGTTGCAGACAATTCTTTCATATCAGTCAGCGGGTGCCGATCCGCATCCCAACTGTCTTTGACATCACACCAATGGCAGCCGACATCACAACCGCCCAAACGAATGAAATAAGCTGCTTTACCAGAATGCGCTCCTTCCCCTTGTAAAGTATAAAAATGTTCCATTACCGGAAGAAGCATTCCTTCATCCATCTCCGTTTTTTGTTGCTCCGATAATGCCTGAACTGTAATCACCTCGTATTGTTTTTATAAGCCAGCAGCGTGTTTTTCAGGAGCATGGCTCTTGTCATTGGACCGACGCCACCCGGAACGGGACTGATCCAAGATGCTTTGTTTTTCACATCTTCAAAATCCACGTCGCCCACCAATTTATAACCTTTTTCAGAATCGTCATCCACGCGGGTAATTCCCACGTCAATAATCACTGCGCCTTCTTTAATCATATTCGCTTTCAGGAAATTGGGTACACCGAGCGCAGTAATCACAATATCACCGTGTTGGGTGTAGTAGGAAAGATTTTCGGTATTGCTGTGGGTAAGGGTTACAGTGCTGTTGCCCGGAAAATCTTTTCTTCCCATCAGTATGCTCATCGGGCGACCTACAATCCGGCTTCGACCGACAATGACCGTATGTTTCCCTTTGGTCGGGATATCATAACGTTCCAGCATCTCTAAAATCCCAAAAGGCGTTGCAGGAATGAAAGTACTCATATCCAAAGCCATACGCCCGAAGTTTTCAGGTGTAAATCCATCAACGTCTTTTTCCGGCTGGATAGCACCGATGATTTTTTCCTGATTAATTTGTTTGGGCAAAGGAAGCTGGACAATATAGCCGTCCAATTCTTCTTCTTTGTTTAATTTGTCAATGACTTCCAAGAGTTCGGTTTCAGAAACGGTGTTGGACAATTTAATCAATGATGATTTGAATCCGACTTGTTTACAATCTTTGATTTTATTGTTCACATAGGTTTGGCTTGCCCCGTCGTCTCCCACGAGTACCGCTGCCAGATGTGGTTGTCGTTTTCCGGAAGCCATGGCATCAGCCACTGCCTGTTTGATTTCCTGTCTGATATCCTTTGCTAATTTATTTCCATCCAAAAGCTGCATATCGAAATTTTTTGCAAAGGTAAGCATCTTTAGAGCTTTAAATTTAAATATATATAAGACATTGAGGTTTTTTAATAAAATTTGTTATGTTTGAATTACATAATGGTTATTTTTGTATAAATTTGATTTTTTAAGATTACTAATTTAATAACTGATAAATGAGAAAAATTTATTTACTGGGCCTACTGTTTGGACTGGGGATTTCCACTGCTTTTGCTGGGGGATATCGCGTTTCGTTACAGGGTGTCAGACAGGCATCTATGGGGCTGACAAGTGTGATGCATGCACATGATGCAAGTGTAGCTTTCTATAATCCGGCTGGACTTGCTTTTATTGAATCCAAATGGAGCATTGCGGCCGGAGGGTTTGGAATAGACAGCAAGGTGAAATGGCAAAACCGGACTACATTGGAATCGGCAGATGCTGACAATCCGTTGGGAACACCGATTTATGCAGCGATTTCATACCGACCTTTAGAGGATCTGACGGTTGGATTTAGTTTTACAACCCCTTTTGGAAGTACTAATCAGTGGCCGGAAGATTGGCCGGGGAAAGCCAATATCACTAAAATCGAATTGAAATCTTATTTTTTCCAGCCAACGGTAGCATATCGTTTTAACGATTGGTTCAGTGTCGGAGCAGGATTTATTTACGCCAAAGGTGCTGTGAATCTCCAGCGCGTGGCATCAGTGGCCGACAATGAAATGCGTTTGGAAATTGACAGCAAGGATGGAAAAGGTTACGGATTTAATTTAGGTGCTTATTTCAGACCGAGTGAGAAAGTAAATATCGGATTGGCTTATCGTTCCAAAGTGGATATGAAAGTTGAAAACGGAGAAACTATCTGGACGGATGTTACACCGGGATTGTCCACGACCATGCCTTTCAATACCGATCAGTTCAATGCACAATTGCCGTTGGTCTCAGAATTCATAGCCGGGGTTTCTTATCGTCCGATAGAGCGTTTGCTCCTTGCGGGTGAGGTTTCCGTTCATGGATGGGGTAAATATAGAAAATTGGACATCGAATTAATTAACAGTCAGACCGGGGAAAGTTTTCATTCCATTCAAAACAAAAATTACAAAGACCGCGCTGTATGGAAATTCGGTGCAGAATACCAGATTTCCGAAGTGATTGCAGCCCGACTTGGATATTATTTCGATGAAAATGTGGTTTCCGCAGAATACTGGTCACCTGAAACACCGGACAACACCCGTCATGCTTTTACCGGTGGTTTAGGATTCAGATTTGGGAATTTTAGTGTGGATGCCTTCGGTCAATATACACTTGGAATGGAAAGGTATGTGAATAATGTGGAAACCGGATTCTCCGGAGATTTTAAATTGAGTGCTCTGAACTTTGGTTTGGGACTATCCTATAACTTTAATTAATACAGAAAATGAAAAATATATCTAAAATATTTTTAGCAGCCGCGCTGGTCGTATTTGCAGGATGTGAATCAGATTTTGATAATCCGGTGGACAGCGTTCAGCCTGTTTCCGGTGATGCAGATTTCAGTAAATATGTGGCCATCGGTAATTCACTGACTTCAGGATTTACGGACAATGCGCTTTTCAGAAGTGCACAAGATAATTCCTATCCGAACATGCTTGCTCAGCGCATGGCCATGGCCGGAGGAGGCACATTTAATCAACCGCTGATGCCTGATGATATCGGTGGATTTTCCGATTTTGGGATTGCAGGAAAATTGACGCTTCAAATTGTAAACGGGGCTTTGACCCCCGTGCCTACACCGGCACAATCGCCCTTCACAATGGCTTCTGGCGGACCGTTCAATAACATGGGAGTACCGGGTGCGAAAAGTTATCATCTTTTGGCACCGGGATATGGAAATCCGGCCGGAATAGCGACCGGAACCGCCAATCCTTATTTTGCGAGATTTGCGACTTCCCCGAATGCCACAGTCTTGGGAGATGCTATGGCACAGCAGCCGAGTTTCTTTACACTTTGGATTGGAAATAATGATGTTTTGAGTTATGCTACCAGTGGGGGTATCGGGGTGAATCAAACAGGCAATCCGGATCCTTCTACTTACAGTGGAAATGATATTTCTGATCCGACATTGGTAGCCGGTGTCATTCAGAATGTTTTGGAAGCATTGGTCAATCAGGCCGGTGCAAGAGGTGCCATCGCCAATATTCCAAGCATTACGGATATTCCGTTTTTCAATACCGTTCCTTATGCGCCGCTTGATCCGGGCAATCCATCTTTTGGGGCGATGATTCCTTTGTTGAATCAAACGTTTGGTCAATTGAATATGATTTTCGATGCGATTAATCAGCCACAGCGAAAAATCGTTTTCTATGAAGACAAAGCGAGTCCGGTGGTTATCAAAGATGAAACTTTGGCAGATTTGACCACAGTCATTAGAGATGCCTTGATGAGTCAGGGGATTGATGCAGGAACTGCGACGGTGTTGGGTGCCACCTACGGGCAAGCACGTCAGGCAACAGCAGAAGATTTACTGGTATTCACCTCTTCAACGATTATCGGACAAATAGATGAAGCGCGTGTTGCAGCTTTGATGCAGTTGGGCGTTCCGCAAGAAACGGCTGCTCAGCTTTCTGTCAACGGAATTACTTATCCGCTTGAAGACCAATGGGTATTGATTCCGAGTGAAAAACAAGCGGTAGCCAATGCCACAGATGCATACAACAGCGCAATTGCTCAATTGGCAAATGCTTACGACCTGGCTTTGGTTGATATGAATCAGGCCATGAAAGATTTGAGCAGCGAAGTCGGAATTACTTATAACGGAGTAAATTACAATACAGATTATGTTTCCGGCAGTACCTTCTCATTGGATGCGGTTCATTTGTCCGGTAAAGGTTATGCAATTGTAACCAATTATTTCATTCAGGCCATTAATACGAAATACGGTTCTACGCTTCCCGAGGTAAATCCCAATAATTATCCGGGCGTGAAAATTCCGTAAAACCAATAAAATTAATTTATTACAAAAGCGTCTTCCACCGAAGGCGCTTTTTTTGTACCTTTCAAATTCAATTACCGTATCATGAAAAATCAGCCTTTTGCTTTCCCTTTATTGGGGCTGATTATCGGAATTCTCATTTCCGAATATGGTTTTCAACTTCCTCTGAAAACCACAATCCTTGTTGTTGTCTTTTTTTCTTTGATTTTCGGGTTGATTTTTATGTTCAAAAGGAATGCTGCTTTGCTTTTGTTGCCGGTTTTCATCATGATAGGTTGGGGACTTTCTCTGTCGAAAAATCAATGGCATCCGATTTCAGAGGAATTGTTGAAAGGGGAAGGAATAATCGTTGCGGAAACGATGGATATTTATCGTTCTTCAGAAAAATACCGAAAATACAAAGTCAAACTACTTTCCAAAGACTCCGTTCCCATCCGGGATGCTTACGCTTTGCTGTATCTGAAAAAAGAAAATCCTGAGCTTTATGTCAAAGAACAAATTACGATTCATTCAAAAATTTTAAAAAACCGGCTGGCACTGAATCCATATCAGTTTGATTATTCTAAATTCCTCAGCCGCAAAGGGATTCATTATCATCTTTTTGCAGAAAATGTAGTAACCCGGCAAAATCCTAAATTTTCAATCTTTTATTATTTCAGCAAACTCAAGCGGGAGATTTATAATAAATTGCTGGAAAATGGATACAGCAAAGCGGCAGCTGACTTGTTTGGAGCCATGATTTTGGGAGACCGAACGGAAATGGATGCCGATATTGAGGACAATTACAGAAAAACGGGCATAGTGCATATCCTTTCGATTTCCGGGCTGCATGTAGTATTTGTTTATGGTATGTTTTTGTATATTTTGTATCCTTTGGTTTATTTGAAAAACGGGAGATATATCCGGGTCATTGTCAGTTTGATGTTGCTTTGGGGATTTGCAGTATTTGTGGGATTTGCCCCACCAGTAACCCGTTCAGCATTGATGATTAGTATTTTTCAATGTAGTTTTTTATTTCGACGAAAATCCAATATTTACCATTCGTTGGCACTATCAGCTTTTATTTTATTGCTGATAAATCCAAATAATCTTTTTGATGTTGGCTTTTTACTGAGTTTTTCTGCGGTATTTTCAATCGTTTATCTGAACCCAGTATTTTTTAAACCCTTCAGACCCAAATCCCGACTTTCAAAATGGCTTCTCGGGCTGAGTATCACTTCGGTGTCGGCACAAATGGGAACCGTTCCATTCTCGGTTCTGTTTTTTAATCAGACTTCCCTTTTATTTTTATTTGGAAATATTGTGATGATTCCGGTATCGGGATTGCTGATTGGTGGTGGTGCAATTTCTGTGATCATCGTCTTGCTAAATTGGGACATTCCGTTCTGGACTCAAATTGTAAATGGATTTATCACGGGCTGCAATGCGTATATTTCATGGTTGGCTTCCTTTGATTTTCTGGTTTTTGAAACTTTATCTTTTGATATTATTGAAGTAATGATCCTCCTGACAGGCATGTTGTTGCTGAGACCTTTGCTGTTCAAATTCAAACCACAGTTTGTTATGGTATTTTTAGGCTTGGTTTTGTTGTTTGAAATTCAAAGGATTTACTGGAATTTCCAATTGCAACAAAAGGATGAGGTTGTCATTTTTCATCAAAACAGAAATTCAGTTATCGGGCTAAGAAGCGGACAAGAAATGAAAGTTTTTCTTGCCGAATTATCAGATTCGTCCAATATCCTTGATTACACAATCCGCCCTTATGCTATGCATGAGAAAATCAAAGAAATTGAAATACTTGATCTCGAAGAAAGTTTCCTTGCGCCTCCATTTGAAAAAACACAGAATCTGCTAAAGTACGGAAATCAGAAAATCATAATACTTTCAAATCCTGTATTGCGCCCTTTGCCGGAAGTGGATTATGTTTTGGTTAGAAACAATGCCATCACAGATTCCATGCAGGTTATGGGCGGCACCAAAATTATTTTTGACGGCAGTAGTTATCCGCGTGGAAATTTTTCGGATTTCTGGAATACACGAGAAGACGGAGCATTGATTATTTCTTCGCAGTAAGTCCTTCTATAAAGCGTTCCTTGTTCATAAAACCTTTCAATAGCCTGTCCAATTTCCCATTCTGATCAATCACGGCATAAGAAGGATATGAGAGATTTCCGCGCAACGAAAAGTAGGCAAATGAATTTACTCCTCTGTAGCCACCGCCGGTCGGTTTCACATAACGATAGGTTTTCCCACGAAATTTAACTTCTTCTTTGGATTCCGCATCAAATTTCACAGCGATATAATTTTCATTGACAAATTTCACAATTTCAGGTTCCTTGAATGTAGTTTTGTCCATGGTTTTGCACCAGCCACACCAGTCTGTATAAAAGTCAATCAACAGTGGTTTGTCCGGTGAATTTTTCATTTCCTTTTCAGCTTCCTCCAAACTTACCCAATTGATGTCCTGTCCGAAAAGTGAACAGGGCAAAATCAAACTGAATATCAGGATTAAATTTTTCATCAGAAATCATTTAAACTTTACAAAATTACAAATTATTTCACGCCGTGCATCAACCTTTTGAGCGTACCATTCAGCAGCAGTGCGATGACGCCAATGACCAGCGGAACAATGGTGAAAATCAGGAAGAATGTCGAGATGTCATAGCGTTCGGTAATTTCATCAATTCTTTGTCCCAATACACCCGAAGTTTTGTTTCCGATGGCCAATGCCAGATACCATACTCCAAACATAAATGCAATCATCCGCGCCGGCACCAATTTGCTGACGTATGACAATCCGACCGGCTGTACACATAGCTCGCCCATCGTGTGGAACAAATAGGCCAGCACTAACCAGGCCATGCTGACGGATGCGGTTTTGGCTCCCTGTGGGATATCCTTGGCACCGAAAGCCAATAAGGCAAATCCAGTCGCGAGGAAAAGCAGACCGAGGGCGTACTTTCCGCCCAAAGACGGATTGAATTTGCTTTCCCAAAATTTTGAAAATATAGGCGCCAAAGCGATGATAAACAGGGAATTGAGAATTAAAAACCAAGTGGCCGGAATTTCAATCTCATTTTCTTTCTTTTTGGAAACATTCGCAGTGATACTTTCTTTGATGGTGGAAGCTTTGTCATCGTCCAATCTCACGAAATTATTTCCGTTTTTATCTAAATCTAAGATGGCAATTTGTGCTCCGCTCTGCAAATCTTCCAAGGTTCTGATGACAGCGGTTTCTTCTTGTAAAACCACATTTTCATCAGGTATATTCAGGGCGTTGACCGGCACCAAGGTTTTGGTTTCCTTGCCGTCTTTGTCGATTTGGGTAATTTCATAAACCGGATAGTTTACTTCATAAGAATAGGTGTTGAAATTGGCGTAAACTTTCCAAAAAATCAATCCCCAAATGATTAGGAAACTGAAAGCGAGAACCAGATTGGAAGCCAAATAATTTTTATAGGTTTTCTTAAAGAGCAAAAATAAGACATAAGAAATAATGGCGACCGGTACAACCGTGATGATGATGTCAATGACACTGAATATCATAGCCGCATTCCCGGAAAGTACGCGGTTGGTATAATCCTTCGCGAAAATACTCATCGAACCGCCGGCCTGCTCAAAGGATGCCCAAAAGAAAATAATGATGGTCGCAATAATCATCACGGCAAACATTCGGTTTCGGGTTATTTTGCTGAATCTTAAAGTCCTTGAAACCAAAAGGAAAACAAAGAGCAATAAAGCTATCGTGATGACCGGAGAAGAAAAATCTGTATCGCCGAATTTCAACAAATTGTAGTTGGTGATTTTTGAAAGTGGATCATTGATTACCCAAACCAAACCACCTACTGCCACCAAAATCACGATGATTTTATCAATGAGGGTAAATGGATTGGGTTTTTCCTCGTCATCATCCGAAGAAATTTTTGATGATTGGGAAGTTTCGTTTTTTTCGCCTTTTTTCAATGGTGCAAGTCCAATATCCCCAAAAATATTGTGTGCCAACCAAAACTGCAAAAGTCCTAATACCATGAAAATTCCCGCCAGACCAAATCCCCAGCTCCAGCCCACAGTTTCACCTAAATAACCGCAGAGCATTATTCCCAGGAAGGCACCGGCGTTTACACCCATATAAAAGATGGTGTAAGCCCCGTCCTTTTTCTCCGGATGGTCTTGGTACAATACCGAAATGAAAGAGGTCATATTGGGTTTGAAAAATCCGGTTCCGATAACGAGCAAAAACAATCCTAAATAGAGAAAGAATTCGGTTTCCACAGCCATACTTGCGTGCCCGAGTGCCATGATGAAAGCACCGATAATAATTGATTTTCTGTAACCGAGATACCTGTCTGCCAACTGCCCTCCAATAATGGGAGTCAAATAGAGCAAAGCAAGATAAGTCCCGTATAGGGCGAGTGCATTTTCCCTTGGCCAATCCCAACCGCCGATGCCTAATGCACTGACGAGGAACAATACGAGCAAGGCGCGCATCCCATAAAATGAAAATCGTTCCCACATTTCGGTGAAGAACAAGACAAATAATCCCGCAGGATGACCCAATACCTGTTGGTCAAAGAAATGATTGGTTTTGTTTCCTTCTTTCATAACGATGATTTAGTTCGGGAAAGTACAAAGATTTTTTCTAAACTAAAGCTGAAATTCCAAAAACATACAAAGAAAAAACCCTGTCGTTGCCGGCAGGGTTTTGCTCTTAAATATTTGTTGATTTAATAATTCCACATATCCGCTTCGGACTGCAAAATACTCCCTCGGATATTATCGCTTTCTTGTAGCTGTCCGCGCGCATCCTTGGGGATGTATTCCTCAATGGGCGTTACGCCGTACATGGTTTGCGCCTTATAAAGTACCGAAGAAAACCGCCTCGCATTGAGTAAATCATCGTAAGTTACACTCGAAGATGAGTTATTCGGATTGAAAACTGTATAGTTGTTCAATACTTTGCGTGCGTCCGGATACCAAATCCAGAATAAATCCACATACGCATTGTCTGCGAATTCAGTTCCTAATGATTGGGCATCAGGGCCCATGATACATAATCCTAAAAGACGGTATTTCATTTCTCCCAATCTTCTGTCGATGTACCACATACCCTTAGTTTTCAACATTTTGATATCCTGAGTATCTACTTTGAAATTAAATATCAAGTTTTCATCCGGTTCTTCACCGGCATCTCTCATTTCAAAATAATAATCCTGAGTATCCTTATTCTCGGTACGCGCCATGATTTGCTCATAAGTCATTCTGGTGGTGAAATATTCATCATCGTAAACTTCTGTGATTTCACCATCGCGAATTCCATTCACCAACGCATCATACAGTGAAGCGGAATTGGTTATCAAACCATCGGAAGTACGGTAATAGGGCTGGTTCAAACGCTCATTGAGGTCAATCACTTCCCACACTACCTTTGACCAGATGATGTCCTTGTCTTCCACGTAGCCGTAAGCCAATGGGTCATTCATTGTACTCACAGTGTCGCCGGCTTCAGTTACTCTGGTTCTTTGTTCGCGTTGCTCTCTGAGTTCTTCAGGCGACATAGCGTTCAAAACATTTTGTGCAAATGTCGTAGAAGCCATTAAACTCATTAAACCAAAAATCAGATACTTCATAATTATATTAAAATTTTCTAATTAACTTCTATTGTTACAGATGAGGCAGAGCCTGTACCTGCATTGGAGTCATATTTGATGTCAAATATACCCACTACATCGCCTTTTCTGGCTTTGGCCAGTGTTCCGGCTGCTTCGGACAATTTGTTACCGTTTACTACAACTGTTGGTTGTCCCGGTACTTTCACTTTAAAAGAAGTTACTTGTCCTTCAACGTCAAACAAGAAGTCCGGCCAATCTACACGTACGGTTTGTCCTGCGATTCCTTCTTTTGGAACAGCAATACTGGTTTTACCGGCGATTTGTGCTCTTGCCGGTGGAACCGGTTTGATTCGGAAAACTGTTGAACCTTCAACCACTTTACCGGTTGATGTTTTGGCCGATGCGGTGAATTTCACCTCACCACTTCCGGCTGCCGGTTTAAATATCCATTTACCAGCTCCGTTGGGCCTCAGACCGGCAACAGATGCACGCATAGACACCGGACCGTCCGCACCGTTTACAGTGGCAGTAATCGGGTTGTCCAAGTTTCGGTAAACCACATTCATCTTATCAGCTGTAATCACAGCACCGCTTGGCATTTCCGCAATGGTTTCTGCAACTACTTCATATTCTTGTGAGAATGGAATAGGCTCAGTCCACTTTCCGTCAGGACCATAATAAGTCATAGTACCTGAAACTATTTTTTGACCTGATCCGGCAGTATTCAGTTTAAAGTTTGCCACACCGTCAACGAGATCAATTTCGCCAATACCGTCGATGGTAACTTTGCCTTGAAGGTTGTTGTCAAATGCACCAAATGCGATGCTCGCATCAGCCGGTTTATCAGAACGAACGAATGGCGGAACCATCACAATCGGCTGATAAGCTTTCAGCTGTATTTCTTCATCGAGTTTGTTGGCAAGCAAAGCTCTCACCAAGTTACCTTCCTCTGTTCTGATGTCAGACTGAATTTTGGTAAGGTTGGCAAGCCCTGCTACCATGGGTTGTTCATAAAATTTTGTGTGTAGCCATGATCTTTTGCCTTGATTATCGGTGTTAAAAACATGATTGATTCTGTCCTTGTTTTGCTGATCAGGATAAATCCCTGCCATAAAATCCTTATAGGAATTGATAATACTTACCAACTGATCTCCTTTTTCAGTCGGCTTGTCCTGTTCCCTAAAAAGAACTTTGCTAAATACATCTACATTGGATAGCGATGAATAATTGGTTTCCACACCCTCCATGTCCGCTCCGAATTCAGGCAGGTCGTATTCCTGCATATCCATGATTTCCTTCCTGATACCTTCTATGAAATGATAAGCTTTGTCGGACTGCTCTTTTACCTGTGCAGCCTGTGATCTTATTTCAACATAATCAGGGTTTTCACCTGCTTTACGAATGATGTTTTCATAGAATGTACTATTGTTCTTGTCTGTCAGCTTGGACGAATCGTCCAGAGCGACAGTTATATCTTCAAAAGACCTCAGAACCTGGCGATCCACATTCATCGCCATCATGGCGATGAACACGATGTACATCAGGTTAATCATCTTTTGCCGTGCTGCTTTTCCTCCTCCTTGTGCCATTTTTAAAAATGTAGAATGTTAAACATTAATTTGAGTTATTTAGAAATTAAAAAATTAGAAATAATTAATTAATTTCCTTTCATAGCAGACAACATACCTCCGTAAACTCTATTCAGGTTGTTTACGCTTTCAGATAAAGCAAGAAGCTCCTGCTGAAATTTCTTGGTGCCTTCAGCATTGGCTTGCATTTCATTGATAAATTGTTGGTTTAATTCTACTTGTTTTTGACCACTTTCTAATTGAACCTGATACAATGCATTCAGGGATTCCATGTGGTTGGCAGCTAGTGCGAGTTGATCGCCGTACTGTTGGGTAGCGGCGGCTGCGCTGGTTGTTTTGTTGATTTCGTTCACTGAAGAACCGAAGTTTTCAATTCCTGTACGCAATCTTTCCATCAAGGAAACATCCAGTTTTGCGTCATTCAGCATTTTATCTAATTTGCTGGAAAGAGATACACTGGTATCCATGCTATCATCGGTTAGTTTCTTTGATTTTCTTGCTACAGCAGCCTGATCGGCTAATTCCGGATAAACCTTTTCCCAGTCATATCCTGCCGCCGGTTTGTCAAGTGCAAATACAAGGAATACGATTACTTCCATAACCATCCCTATCGCAAGAATAGTGGAACCATCCATCCCCAAAAATGAGTAGTGGTTAATTTTACAAAGTGCTCCCCCAATAACGACAGCTGCTCCGAAACTGTAGAAAAAGTTCAATAGGACTTCTTTTCTTGATGCTTTAAGTGCCATAATCTAAAATGAATTTTTTGTTAATTAATAATGTGTTAAAAGATATTGAATTGTTAAAATTAGTTTTTACGTCTTTTTTTGTATTTTATTTTTGAGCCTTCAGGGAAAGATTGCACAGTTCTGAATCCGATATAACTTCTGGCTGTATCCTGATTTTCAAAATCACGTGCGCTTACCATCAGCAGATAGCCGATATCTTTCCAGGAACCGCCTCTGATTACTTTGTCAACACTTTTGTTTTGACTCATGGTCGGGTTCAGTGTGGAAGTCATTTGATAGAAAGCTTTGTCATAGGGTGTGCTTGTCCATTCCGCTACATTTCCTGCCATATCATACAAGCCGTATCCATTGGCATGGAAAGTTTTGGTAGGTGCAGTGTACATATAACCTTTGCCCTCTTCTTCGATGTAATCTCCTCTTTTGGGTTTGAAGTTGGCCAAATAACAACCTCTGTCATCAATCAAATACGGTCCGCCCCAAGGATATGGTGCGTCTTGTAATCCACCGCGAGCGGCATATTCCCATTCGATTTCGGTAGGGAGTCTGTATTCAATAACTTTGTTTTGTGAGTTCTTTTTCTTTCTGGAAGCTAACCAGTCATTTTGTCTTTTGGTTTTATAAGCACAATAAGCCATAGCCTGTTTCCAGTTAACCCCTACGACAGGATAGTCTGAATAAGCTTCATGCCAGAAATAATTCTGATGCATGGGGTCATTGTGGGAATAATCAAAGTCGCGTACCCAAACGGTGGTGTCCGGATATACATGAATTTCTTCTTCATGACGGAAGTCGATACGATAAGCATTCGGGTTAGAAGCTTCTCTGGCAGCACCTTCCTGATCAATCCAAACATATTTGAATCTTAACTTTCTGACATCGATCAATCGTTCATTGTTGAAACGTTCTTCCGGCGGATAGTACAATGCATCCAAAGCTTCTGCGTAATCCACATCGGGATATTCATATTTATCCCAAATCAAATCGATGTTCCAGTTCAGTTTTTGTTGGTCGATTTGATAATCTCCACTTCTACCGGTGGCTTGCGAGGCTACATACTCATCCCAAGGAGTAGGTTCGCCGTCATCACTTCCGGAAACATATTTAAAGGCCGCAATTCCTTCTTCCGCACCTGAACTCGGAGTGCTTGGGTCAAATCCCAACTCCGAAGCCTTGTTGGCCAGCATGGTTCTGGCAATGGAATCGCGAACATATTCTACAAAAACATGATATTTTGAATTGGTTGTTTCAGTGTCATCCATATAAAATCCGGATACAGAAACAGTTCTCACCGGAGCATAATTTCCGAATGTGAAGTCATAATCCGTCTGACCTAATACAAAGGCACCGCTTGGTATTGGCACCATCCCTTTTGGACGTTGGGGAGTCCAAGTGGTGGATCTTTTACCAACAATTTCTCCGTCATTTGCCCTTTTTCTCCCGCTTTTCAGCATGTTACAAGAAGAAAGTGTAAATGACAAAATTACAACCACTGCAAAAGCTTTATTCATCCTCATTTTTTTAAGCGTGTAAATCTATTACAATTTTACTTATCTCCAAAAATTAATTTTTGATAACTATCCTAACGAATAGTTGTCGATATTATTTTATTTAGTATAATTTTTTAAAGGATTTCCACCATCGGTCAGGAATCCTACCCTTCAATGAATCTTCGTAATCTTTTAAAGAGCAAGGAACCATGTTTCGGGCGGAAATCTCAGAATCATCCGGCTCATTCAGCCCTAACCACCATTGCTCAGTTTTCATATTGTGAAAGAACATTAAATGCTGTTCGGGAATCTGAACATGGAAAATTTCAAAATCTTCTTTGTTCTCAAAATCTGATTGCTCCCGAACGGAATTTTTTCCTTCTATAAAATACCAAAGTATTTCTGCCATCAATAAATCATCCGGCATATTGTTTTTCGCTTTATAGTTGTAAACGCCAAACGATCTTACTTTATTGTTTATCCCTGAATATCTTGCCAAAGAACATATTTCCCGGGAATTAAAACCATTGGGGGAATTCAAGTTAGTTGATTTAAAATCAGAGAATTGTATGGCTTCCAAATTGATGGCAACCATGTCGGAATTTCTTAATTCCGGCTCGGATTCTTCCATGGCTTCAGTAAGTTTCCCCAATCTTTTTACATCAAAATTCAATTCCTCCATCAAATCGAGTTCTTCCTGTGCCACAAAATAAGTCTGATGCCCCAAATGAACATAATCAAAGAGCAACTGAGGTTCGGTAGTGATGATTTTGCTCAGATAATTTTGCGAAGAAAGCCCTTCCTTTTCATCTCCCAACCGGAAGCGATTGTCTATACTTGTGAAATTGACTTTGTGAAGTACGGTACCCAAAGCACGATACTGGCTGAAAATCAATCCGGGATTTTGACCGACTATAATTAAGGTGCTGTTTTTCTTAAAAATTTCTTCCTGCAACTTTTCAAAAACATACCAAGTATCACGGACGCTGTGTCCGCCTTCTAAATCCCCTAAATCATAAATCGGCAAATGCCAGTTTCCGAATTTCAATTGATAAAACTGCGCACGGATGCCGTCAAATGAAACTTCTGTTTGCACTGAAATTATTTCATCGCGGTTTTCCTTGACACCTATTATAACAATGGCATTTTCGGGATTTTCTAATTCAAACCGGATTTTACGGCCAAGGCTGAATTCGTCAAGCTGAGACGCGAAGTCTCTCAATTCCGGGGAAATAGGGGTTAGGAATTCGTTCATTTCTTTTTGGCCTTTTTGGCCGGTTGCTGTTTTTCAATTAATTTTTTGACATCCTCTAATTTCAGCTTGCTGACATCCACTTCTTTCCCCAATTCGATTTTGGTTTTGCCTTTGATGATATTGTGTCTTCCCCATCGGGCTTTTTCGATTCTGATGCCTTCTTCTTCCCAATTGACCACGATTTTTTCCGCTTCTTTTTTAAGTTTATCGGCGATTAATTCATTGATGTCCGCCTGCGATAAATGGTCGAAATCATATTTTTTGCCCACGCTGACATAGAGATTTTCCCATTTGATAAAGGGGCCGAATCTGCCGACACCTTTGGTAACTGGTTTTCCTTCGTAAGTGCCGATGGGTGCATTGGCTTTCAGTTTTTCTTCTACAAGTTCAATGGCTCTTTCCGAAGTGATTTCCATGATGTCTTCCGTTTTCGGAATAGAAACAAAGAGGTCTTTGTATCGCACATAAGGGCCGTATCTTCCGGCATTGGCTTCAATGGTTTCCCCTTTGTATTCTCCCAGATTTCTGGGTAATTCAAAGAGATTCAAGGCTTCTTCCAATGTGATGTCGTGGATGGACTGCGTTCTGAGCAGACTTGCGAATTTAGGTTTTTCTTCAGATTCAGTTTCTCCGATTTGAATCATCGGGCCAAATCTACCGATTTTTGCAAAAACGGGTTTCCCTGATTTTGGGTCGTTACCCAATGCTCTTTCACCGGTCGCACGTTTGGCGTTTTCTTCAACTTTTTCTACAGTCGTATGGAATTTTTGATAGAAATCTTTGATCATATCCGTCCATACTTCCTGTCCTTCTGCTATTTTGTCAAAACTTTCTTCCACGCGTGCGGTAAATCCGTAATCGAGGATGGCTTTGAAATAATCAACCAAAAAATCATTGACCACAATTCCGATGTCCGTCGGGATTAATTTTCTTCGGTCAGCACCATATTTTTCAGTTTCTGTTTTTTCAGAGATTTTTCCTTTTTTCAAGCGAAGGGTTTGCAGTTTCCGGGATTTTCCTTCCAAACTGCCGACTTTCACATAATCTCTGTTCTGAATCGTGGAAATGGTGGGCGCATAAGTAGAAGGTCGTCCGATTTCAAGTTCTTCCAATTTTTTTACCAAGGAAGCCTCGGTATATCGGGCGGGTGCTTTGGTGAATTTCTGAGTTCCGAAGATTTCTTCATTTTCCAAGGGGTCATTGATTTTGACTTCAGGAAGAATGGATGTGCCTTCGTCATTGTCTTCCGCTTCGGTTTGTGTTTCTTGATAAACCTTCAGAAATCCGTCAAAAATAATGACTTCTCCTTTGGCCTGAAAAATTTCTTTATTCTTTGAATTGCTGATGTCGATTATGGTTCTTTCTAATTCGGCATCGGCCATCTGACTGGCAACGGTTCTTTTCCAAATCAAATCATAAAGTCTTCGCTGGTTATTGTCTGCACCTGCGGATTTTATGGAAAAATCGGTGGGTCGTATGGCTTCGTGTGCTTCTTGTGCAGCTTTGCTTTTGGTGGTGTAATTCTTTGGGGCAGCATAAGGTTTTCCGTATTCTGACAGAATCATATTTTGCGCCACCTGAATGGCATCTTGTGACAAACTCACGCTGTCTGTACGCATATAGGTAATCAACCCATTTTCATAGAGTTGCTGTGCGATGCTCATGGTTCTGGAAACGGAGAAGCCGAGCTTCAATGAGGCTTCCTGTTGCAGCGTGGAAGTAGTAAATGGTGCGGAGGAAGTTCGTTTCCCCGGTTTTTTCTGCAAATCTTTTACTTTGAAATCCGCATCCAAACAGGAATTGATGAAATCCAATGCTTCCTGATAAGTTTTGAACTCTTTACCGAGTACGGCTTTCAGGGATTTTCCATCTTTGGTTCTAAATTCGGCAGTGAATTTAAAAGAAGAAACAGGATTGAACTCCTGAATTTCTTTTTCTCGTTCCACGATCAGCCGAACCGCAACAGATTGAACTCTACCGGCGGATAATCCGGGTTTGATTTTTTTCCAAAGCACAGGCGACATTTCAAAGCCGACCAAACGATCCAAAACCCTTCTTGCTTTTTGGGCATTGACTAAGTCTTCATCAATTTTCCGTGGTTTTTCTATGGCTTTTTGAATCGCTTTTTTCGTGATTTCATTGAATGTAATCCGGTGGGTATTTTTTTTGGCAAGTCCCAAAACGTGATACAGATGCCAAGCAATGGCTTCTCCTTCACGGTCTTCATCCGAAGCCAGCCAGATGGTATCAGCCTTGCTCGTCAGCTCTTTGAGTTTCTTTACAACTTCTTTTTTTTCATTTGAAACCTCATAAACAGGTTTGAAATTATTGTCTATTTCTATCCCCATGCCCTTTTTGGGCAAATCAGCAATATGACCAAAACTGGATTCCACCCTGAAATCATCGCCAAGATATTTCTGAATCGTTTTGGCTTTTGAAGGAGATTCGACAATAACTAAGTTTTTTGGCATCTTCAAAATTTTTCGCAAAACTACATAAAATTTTTTGTTGAAAGGTTTTTGAGTTATAGGACAGCAATACAGCACCGGCTAAAAGTTTGAAAATTTGAAATCCGGATTGCTTGTTTTGCGTTTTGGATTTGCAAAACCCTGCAAACTTATTCAATGTTAATAAAAATAAATTTGTCGTAAAAAAATTGAACAAACCGGAAAAGTATTCAGTCGATACTTTTGGATTTCTGATTAATTAAAAGTCGAAAAACACCTTAATTTATTATTTATCAGGAATGCCCAATTTCCTCAATTTGGTCGTTTGGAAACCCGATAATGTGTTTGTACATGATATAAATGGTCACCAAGACTAACGGATAAGTGAATACCCTGCCGATGCCGCAGGCCAAATAGCCCATGAGGCCGAAAAGGGAGGCAACAAATAAAAGTTTGAAAACCGAAAACCAGTTTTTATTTACAAGGCTGATGCTCGTTTTAAAAGCTTCCCAACCGCTCATTTGATGAAACATGACCAATGGGCATGCGATACAGGCGGCCGCCCAAATGTAAATGCCCGGAAGAATAAAAAATAATAATGCGATTTTGGAAATGAAAAAATAAATCAATCCTAAAGCCATCAGCCGGCTCCAGTACTGCGGTTTGAAACCTGCAAACAAAGTGCTGATATTGGCCATGCCTTTTGTTTCCATTTCTCTGCAAACCAGCATAAACCCGCCTGCCAGCGGAAAAGCTAATATGAGAATCAGCTGTACCAGTCCTGCATTGGAAGAAATGCTGACCAAATTCTCACTGTAAAAATCCTGTGTTTTTGAAATGATGACTTGCATATCATCGGATCCCTGAATATCTTCGAGCAGTACCTGATTTTTTAAATTTAAACCTGTCATTGTACTCGTCACCTGATTGAGTAAAATGGAACTGAAGCCGTATATCAGTACAGCAAGCGCACCGATTCCGATAACTTTTGTGAATAGATTCCAAGACTCATTGATAACCTTGTTGAAGTCCAAAGAATAATTTCGATCCAATAGATTTTCCTTTTCAAATTCCATAATTGCAGTGCTTAAAATTTATCCAAAAGTAATGAAAAGTTAAAAATATGCAAACAAAATAGAATCTGTCATATTGTCAGTGGATTTTTATATTTTTGCAAATCAAAATGCTTGGGAAAGAATGGAATTATATGCAAAAGACACGGAATCAAGGCAGGGCGAAGCCATGGTTTTGGATGGAAAAGTAGAAAACAATAAAAAGCTTTTTATAGAAAGTTATGGATGTCAGATGAATTTTTCTGACTCCGAAATCGTTGCAGGCATCTTAGAGAACAATGGATTCAATACCACGAGCAACATGGAGGAAGCGGATTTGGTGCTGATCAATACCTGCGCCATCCGTTTGAAAGCGGAAGAAACTGTAAGAAAAAGACTCGCTGAATTCAATGCGTTGAAAAAGAAAAAGCCAGCCATGAAAATCGGAGTTTTAGGATGCATGGCCGAACGCTTGAAAACACAGCTTTTGGAAGAAGAAAAAGTAGTGGACATCGTTGCCGGACCGGATGCTTACCGTGATTTGCCCAAATTATTGGAAGAAGCCGATGATGGCCGGAAAGCCATCAATGTGATTTTGTCCAAAGAAGAAACTTATGCAGACCTGAATCCGGTTCGTTTGGGTGGAAACGGGATTACCGCTTTTGTTTCCATCACCCGCGGCTGCGACAATATGTGTACTTTCTGTGTGGTGCCGTTCACTCGCGGACGCGAACGAAGCCGTGATCCGGAATCCATTGTGAATGAATGCAAGAGCTTATGGCTCAATGGTTACAAGGAAGTCACGCTGCTCGGACAAAATGTGGATTCTTATTTATGGTATGGTGGCGGACTGAAAAAAGACTTCAAAAACGCAACCCCCGAACAAAGAAAAAATGCCGTGGATTTTGCCCAACTTATGTCGAGAGTGGCAGAAGCCGTTCCCGGCATGCGAATTCGTTTTTCGACTTCCAATCCGCAGGATATGCACGAAGAAGTGCTTTATACCATGGCGAAATATGACAATATCTGTAAATCCATTCATCTGCCGGTACAATCCGGAAGCACATCAGTTCTTGAAAGAATGAACCGAAAACATACCCGTGAAGAATATTTGGCACTTATCGATAAAATCAAAGAAATCATGCCGGATTGTGCAATTTCTCACGATATGATTGCCGGATTCTGTGGAGAAACCGAAGAAGAACACCGGGAAACATTGAGCCTGATGGAGTATGTGAAATACGATTTCGGATTCATGTTCGCTTATTCCGAAAGACCGGGTACTCCGGCACATAAAAAAATGCCAGACGATATTCCCGAAGCAGTCAAAAAACGCAGATTGACGGAAATCATTGAGCTACAGCAAAAACATTCTTTGGAAAGACATCAGTCTTATGTAGGGAAAGTGTACGAGGTTCTGATTGAAGGCAACAGCAAGAGAGATGAAAATGAATGGTATGGTCGGATTTCACAAAACGCCGTGATGGTGTTCCCGAAAGTAGAAGGAACCAAACCCGGGGATTTTGTGATGGTCAGAGCAAATAGCTGTACTTCTGCTACTTTATTAGGAGAAATGCTTGATTGATTTTGGGGCAAACCTCAAGTTGATTGCTGCATTTCGATTTCGCTCAATGACCACAATTGTTGAGCGACAGTTGCTAAACGAAGGTGATTGCATTTTGACTACGCTCCATGACGCGGTTGCTGAGCGACGGTTGCTGAGCGAAGTCGAAGCACAGAAGCACAGGTTGTGGCGACAATAAAAGATTCAATGGATGTTCTTGAATTGAAGAGAATTAAAAATTTGGATTGATTCAAACGTTGAACGATAAACTTTGAACATTAAAAAATGGACAATTTACAAACGATAAAACAAAGATTCTCTATCATCGGCAATGACCCGGGACTGAACCGGGCTTTGGAAAAGGCGATTCAGGTAGCTCCGACCGATATTTCGGTTTTGGTCATCGGTGAAAGCGGGGTCGGCAAGGAATTCATTCCGAAAATTATTCATTCCCAATCTCACCGAAAACACAATAATTATGTGGTGGTCAATTGTGGTGCGATTCCGGAAGGAACCATAGATTCCGAATTGTTCGGACATGAAAAAGGGGCTTTTACCGGTGCGACGGCGACACGGAAAGGCTATTTTGAAGTGGCGGACAAAGGGACGATTTTTCTGGATGAAGTCGGTGAATTGCCGGCACCTACGCAGGTTCGGCTGCTCAGGGTGTTGGAGAGTGGTGAGTTCATGAAAGTCGGCTCTTCCGAAGTGCAGAAAACCGATGTTCGCGTGGTGGCTGCGACCAACATCAAAATGGAAGAAGCTGTAGAAAGAGGGAAATTTCGCGAAGATTTATATTACCGGCTGAATACGGTTCAAATTGATATGCCGCCATTGCGTGCAAGGAAAGAAGATATTCCCCTGTTGTTTAGAAAATTCGTGGCTGATTTTGCGGCCAAATACCGAATGCCACCCTTGGAGCTTACTCCAGAAGCCATTCATTATATCTCCAATTATCCGTGGCCGGGCAATATTCGACAGCTGCGAAATTTTGCGGAAGAAATTTCCGTGGTGGAGAAAGAAAGGAAAATCACCCTCGAAAAAGTGCAGCATTATTTGCCTTACCAAAGCAATGTCCCTGCTATCATTCCCAAGAAAAATGAACCCGGCTCAGAGCATTTGGAAAGAGAAATTCTTTTCAAATTTTTGTTGGACATGAAGAAAGATTTGAATGATTTGCGTTCGCTAACTTTGGATTTGATTCACAACAAAGAGAATATTTCTACCAATAATATGGAAACCCTACAAAGGGTAATCCGCGAAAATGCCAATCAAGAGCCGGATGATACCGCCCTACGGATTATATCGGAAAAAGAACCCATTCCCGTGGTCAATGATTTTGAATATATCGAACATGATTTTGAGGAAGTAAAAGAGCCGGAAACCTCACTTTCCCTGCAAGATCATGAAAAAGAACTGATAGAGAAAGCCTTGGAAAAATACAAAGGAAAACGCCGTTCGGCTGCGGAAGAATTAGGGATTTCAGAACGGACGCTTTACCGAAAAATCAAACAATACAATTTGGAATAAAACCAAGAAATGAAAATGTTGAAATATTTATTGCTGTTTTGCACCGGATTGTTCATTCAGGGTTGCTATACTTTGTCCGGCTCTTCAATTGACCCGGCTTGGCAGACTTTGAAAGTTTCTCCTTTTCCCAATTATGCGCCTTTGCAAAACCCGAATCTCAGTCAGATGTTTACCGATCAGCTGCAAGATATTTTCAATAACCGGACGAAACTTTCACTGACCAACGACGACAACGCAGATCTACTAATAGAAGGAGAAATCACTGGTTATCAGCAGACTTCAGTGGCGATTCAGGCCAATGAAACGGCCGGGAAAAACCGACTGACGGTTACGGTCAGAGTTCGTTACCAAAACAACCGTGATGAAACCAAGAGTTTTGACCGCTCATTTTCGGCGTACGAAGATTTTGAAGCGAACCAAACGTTGAATCAAGCGGAAACTGCGTTGCTCGACAGCATTTTGGAACAATTGACCGGACAGATTTTCAATGCCATCGCCATGGACTGGTAGCCGTTTTTAATTGAATCCATCTGAAAATTGAAATGATTAAAAATTTTTAGTTTAGCGAAATGAATCCGAGAATACAATATTTAATGAATCATCCTTTTGATGTACAGCTTTCTGATGTGGCTTTGCTTCAGGATGAAATTGATAAATACCCTTATTTTTCCACATTGAGAATTCTTTTGCTTTTCGGATTGAAGGAATTTGACCACACGACTTATCAGGAAGAACTGAAGAAAACCAGTATATATAGTCCGAGCCGAGCCGCACTTTACCATTATTTGCACAAGGAAAAAAAGGCTTCCGAAACTGAATTTACAACAACTCCGGAAATTTCGTCGGATGAAAATATTTCGGAAGAAACGAAAATGCATCCAACGGAAAAGTTTGATGAAAACTTTGTGGAAACTTTGGAAAATGAAATTGAAGAAACAGAAAATAAGCCGATTGAGAAAAAAGAGCCGCTGCCATCCCAAATGACTTTCAGCGAGTGGTTGGCGCTTTCAAATTCGGATTCTGAACCGGAAAAAACACCTTCCGAAAGAGAAATTAAATACAGGTTGATAGACGAATTCATTGAAAAATCCCCAAAAATTTCGCCAATTGAAAAGCCGAGATTTGACAGCCAGCCGGTGAAAACCGAACCTACGCCCGAATATTCAGATTTGATGACCGAAACCTTGGCGCAGATTTACACCGAACAAAAAAAACACGAAAAAGCCATTCGTGCCTATCGCATACTTGCACTGAAATATCCGGAGAAAAGTGATTTGTTTCATGACAAAATCCGGCAATTAGAAGAAATGAAGAATTCCTGAATAGGGATTTGAATGTGTTTTCCGAACAATTTCCGCTAAATTCGCTTTCAAGCTGAGAATCATGCAAAAGAAAAATTTCACCGTCGATGAAATCCGCGATAAGCTGGCAAAATATTGCGCTTATCAGGATCGCTGCCATTGGGAAGTAGAAGTGAAAATGCGGGAATTTAATTTGATTCCGGAAGCCAAAGATCTGATTATGATTTATTTGATTCAGCATGATTTCCTAAATGAAGAAAGATTTACAAACAGCTTTGTGCGTGGAAAATTCAATCAAAAAAAATGGGGAAGAATCAAAATCCGCATGGAATTAAAAAGAAGAAAAATTCCTGAGAAAATGATTGAAAACGCAATTTCTCAAATGGATGAAACACAATATCAGAAAACCCTTGAGGAATTATTTCGCAAGAAAGAAGCAACGTTGAAGACTGAAACAGAAAGCTGGAAGAAGAAAGCCAAAATCAGAAATTTTCTATTGCAAAAAGGGTATGAATCCGGATTGATCGTTGAATTATTCGATTAATCCCAATTGTTAAAAACCAATTCTGATTTCAAATGTATTCTTGAAAATTGTATTTTAGCCGAAATTTAATCTAATGGAAATGAAGAAAATTATAGTTGGACTGTTGCTGATTTTTCCGCTTTTCATACTGAATTCCTGCAATGACTGGGAAGATGAAAGCTATCATCCGGGCGGTAGCGACGGACCGGAAGTCATCATGTTGCTGAAAGAATCTACCCAGAATTATGCAAATGGAATTACGGGAAAATACCAATATACTTATGACAGTGAAAATAGATTGAGCAAAATCCTCATCCATATGGACACCTCCATTACAGATAGTTACTCTGAAGCAACCTATAGTTATTCGGGAAATACGCATGTTGATTTGGTTGTGACAACTTATATGTTTGGGATGGAAGTGAGTAAGGCGAATTTTTCATCCGATATTTCCGGAAATACCCAAACGACGAATATTGAACATTTTCAAGATGGAGAATCCATAGGAACGATGATTAGTGTGGCGACTTTTTCTGCTCCTTGTGGAATTACCGAAAACACTGTTACAACTAATTTTCCGGGATTTCCCCCCATGCAGAGCACTGCAACTTATGAATATACCGATTCCAATTGCAGCTATAAGGAAATGGTGGATGGAACTTTGGCTACAATCGTAACGAATGACGATAAGTTTTCACCAATAATTACAGGGGTTGAGGATTTTATTCCGGGCTATGTTAGGCATAATCCCATTAAAGTCGAAAATCAGGCTGAAAATATTGTAGAAACCATCACCTATACGTACAATGAAAATGATTATCCGGAAACGGCTTCTCATACCTTTAGTGATGAGGGAATGAATTATACAGAAACTTTCACGTATTATTGAAATCTGAATCCGTTGAAAATACACGACAGCCCGGCTTTTCGGGCTGTTTTTGTTTTCGATATTTTGACAAGTCCGGCTAAGCATTAATCGTGTTAAAATTAATTTCATAATTTGTACTTTTATCAAAAATTTAAACAATGGAAAAAAACTATCTTTTGCGGATTGACGGCTTTTTTACAAAAGCCCTGACAGCCTAAGTGATTGATAGACAATTGCTTTAATTTTGAGAAACATTTTTCACTAATTTTTTTTGAATGAAACCTTATTACGCCGAAACCAAAGTTCGCTGGTCAGACATGGATCCCAATAGGCATCTGGCTAATTCTGCCTACATGAATTTCACGAGTTTTGCACGAATAGAATATTTGCGAAAAATCGGAATTACGATTGAGGACATGGCGCGATTGGACATAGGACCGGCAGTTTTGCGCGAAGAGATTTCATTTTTTCATGAAGGTCATGAAGGCCAGGAAATCATGATTTCCGTAGTGATTTCCGGAAATTCTGAAGATGGACAAATTTTCGAATTTGAACATAATTTGTATGACAAAAAAACCGGAAAACACTTGGCATATTCCCGGGTTTTCGGACTTTGGTTTTCGAGAACTAATAGAAAACGAATGACACCCCCGGCCGAAATCAATGACAAAATCAAAGCCCGACTCGATCCGGAAAATTTAAAAATCCTGTCAATGAAAGATCTAAAATCCCTTCCGGTTTTCCCAAATAACATTGACCCAAAAATATTTGAAAATGCTTGAAGACAAACAAAGTGGGCTGACGCCTTTGGAACAATTTGGAGAATTCAGACTGATTAAACATCTGACACAATCTTTTGAAATTCAAAATCCATCGACCAAAACGGGAATTGGCGACGACGCCGCAGTACTTGATTTTGGAAAAAACGAAGTCGTGGTTTCCACGGATATGTTGGTCGAAGGCGTACATTTCAACCTAGCTTATATGCCGCTTAAACACTTGGGTTACAAATCTGTAATAATTAATCTCAGCGATATTTTCGCCATGAATTCCAATCCATCTCAGATTTTGGTTTCCATCGCGGCATCCAATCGTTTCACTGTGGAGGCACTCGAAGAATTGTATTCCGGAATTGAAATCGCTTGTCAAAAATACAAGGTAGATCTGGCGGGTGGCGATACGACTTCCTCGACAAGTGGGCTGACAATCAGCATCACCGCCATCGGCAGCGCACCCCAAGAAAATATCATTTACCGCAGTGGCGCAAAAGAAAAAGATTTGCTCGTGGTCAGCGGGGATTTAGGAGGTGCTTATTTGGGATTGCAGGTTTTAGAAAGAGAAAATGAAGTTTTCAAAGTCAACCCGAATATGCAGCCGGATTTGTCGGAATACAGCTATATCGTAGGACGTCAATTGAAGCCGGAAGCGAGAGGGGATATCATCAGTTTGTTGAAAGAATTGGAGGTGAAGCCGACTTCCATGATTGATGTTTCAGATGGACTTTCATCTGAAATCCTTCATTTGTCGGAAAAAAGCGGTCTGGGCTTCAAAGTCTATGAGGAGAAAATCCCATTGGATCCGGCGGTGATAAGGACGGCAGATGAATTTGGCATCAACCCCGTAACTTGTGCGCTGAATGGCGGCGAAGATTACGAATTGCTTTTCACCATTGCGCAAGAAGATTTTGCGAAAATCAAGGGCAATCCGAATCTAACGGTTATTGGGCATTCCACCGAAAAAAATGCGGAGAATTACTTGATGCTGAAAGACAGCGAAGCTGCGGTGCCTTTGACTGCGCAGGGCTGGAATTCGTTTGAATAATAATTTCCGGATGAATTATTTTTTCAGAAATTCATTTCTGGTTTTCAGGGTATCTTTTGGCGAAATTTCAGTCAGGACAATTCCGTTGAGCGTAGATTTGTTTTGTTCAACACCATTTAACAAATTGTCTGTGGCTTGAAAATAAAGAATCTGATTTTCAGCAAGCAAATCCCCTCTCAGCACATACAATTCTCCAAATTCTGCGGATACTTCGGTGTTGTATTTCCCGTGGATTTTGAATTGGGAAGTATTTTGTCCGAAATAATCCACAATATTTTTTCCAAAGTCAACTTTGTAAGTAAAAACACCTTCATTTGCCCCCAATTTGGTTTTCAAAACCACGGTTCCTACACCTATCGAATCACTGGACGGAAGTTTGATTTTACCGGCATAGGCAATGGTCATGACGCTGTCGTTAATGCCGGGCGTGTATTCGCCGACTTCCTCCAGTATAGTTATGCCTTGATATTTGGGTTTACAGCTGAACGCAATGAGTCCGGTTCCAATAACCAAGATGCCGTATTTGAAGATTTTTGAAATCATAATTTCAGTTTATGAACTTTGAATGCTTGCAAATATATAAAAAACATGATTTCTTTTTCAACCTTGAATTTTTTAGGTTTTCATGAAAATCCTTATGAATCTCATTGATTCTGCGACACTTAAAGCACAACCACGTAAAGTATTCAAAACTTCAAAGGATTTTCTATTATCATAAAAACCTTGGGAACGATTTTAACCGAGATAGATTTGACTGAATTCTTGGTCATAACATCTTTGTGATTCAAAATTTAGGATGAGGAGAAAATGGGATAATTCTCAAAAGGATTGGCTGCATTCACAACAAATTCTTTTAATTTTACCACACAAAAAATCAAATTATGCGCAAAATAAGCCTCGCCCTTTTCATTTTTATTGGTTCATTGAGTTTCGCCCAACAGAAAAAACTGACCATGCAGGATGCAGTGATGGGATTATTTACCAATCTTCGGGTTGAAAATCTATCATTGAAATGGATTCCCAATCAGGATGCTTTTACGGAAATAGTCACAACAAAATACGGAAATGCATTGGTCGCAAGGAGTTTACCGGATTTGAAAACCGATACCTTACTGCGTTCCAAAGATTTTGCAACACTTCCAACCCTACCCAATCTGAATTGGATTGATGAAAACACGGCGACTTACAGAGATGCCACAAAATGGATGCTTTGGAACCGAAAAACCGGGCAAAGCGAAATGCTGGCTACGCTTCCGACCGATGCCGAAGAAATACGCATGGCACCGGAAACCAATTATTTGGCTTACGTATTGGACAATGATTTATTCATGATTGATGCCGACAAAACCGTTCATCAAATTACCCGCGACGGCAGTTATGAAATTGTCAACGGAAAATCCGTTCACCGGGATGAATTCGGTATTGAGCGCGGAATTTTCTTTTCTCCCAAGGGGAATTTATTGGCTTTCTACCGCATGGATCAGTCGATGGTGGAAGATTATCCGATTGTGAACTGGTCAACGGTTCCCGCCAAAAATGAAAACATTAAATATCCTTTTGCAGGCCGCACATCCCATCAAGTGACACTTGGTGTTTATAATCCGAAAACTGCGCAAACCGTATTTCTGAAAACCGGAGAACCCAAAGATCAGTATTTGACCAACATCTCTTGGTCACCGGATGAGAAGTCTATTTTTATTCAGGTTTTGAACCGTGAACAAAATCACATGAAACTAAATCAATACGATGTACAATCCGGAAATTTGATTAAAACTTTGTTTGAAGAAACCGATGAAAAATATGTTGAACCCCTGCATGAATTGTATTTCTTGCCCGATGGAAAGGAATTTGTATTCTGGAGTCAGCGCGATGGTTGGATGAATTTGTATCGCTATTCTGCTGAAGGGAAATTAATCAATCAAATTACCCAAGGAGATTGGTTGGTCAATGCCATGGAAGGCATCAATGAAAAGAAGAATGAATTGCTTATCACTGCAACCATAGATGGTGCGATGGAAAAGCATTTATACGCTGTCAACTGGAAAAATGGAAAGATTCGGCGGGTGGATACCACCCCGGGTTATCATAATTTTTCAGTCAGCACAAGTGGGAAATACGCCATTGACAATTGGAGCAATGCGGAAATACCCAGAAAAATTGATCTACTTTCGACTGACGGAAAATTCAGCAAGAATCTACTGACAGCTTCCAATCCACTTTCAGATTATGCGATGCCACGGGTTGAAAATATTACACTGAAAGCCGATGACGGCAGTGATTTGTATGGAAAGCTGATTTATCCGACCAATTTTAATCCCCACCAAAAATATCCGGTAATTGTCTATTTGTACAACGGTCCCCATGCGCAGTTGAATCTCAATCGTTTTCCGGCAAGCGGCAACCTTTGGTATGATTATATGGCGCAAAACGGCTATGTGGTTTGGGTGATGGACGGCCGGGGCAGCAGCAACCGCGGATTGAAATTTGAACAATCCATTTTCCGGCAACTTGGAAAATTGGAAATGGAAGACCAGATGAAAGGGGTTGAATATCTGAAATCGCTTTCATTTGTAGATGGCGACCGCATGGGCATTCATGGCTGGAGTTACGGTGGATTTATGACGACTTCCTTCATGCTCAGAAAGCCGGATGTATTCAAAGTCGGTGTTGCCGGAGGGCCGGTAATGGACTGGTCTATGTATGAAATCATGTATGGAGAACGCTATATGGATTCGCCACAAAGCAATCCCGAAGGTTATGCCGAAAGTTCGCTGATGGACAAAACACAGCATCTGAAAGGCAAATTATTGTTGATTCACGGAGCGCAGGACAATGTGGTGGTATGGCAGCATTCTGTTGATTTCCTGAGGAATGCAGTTTCCAATGGGGTTCAGGTGGATTATTTCATTTATCCCGGCTATGAGCACAATGTACGCGGCAAAGATCGTGTGCATCTGATGCAGAAGATTTCGGATTATTTCGATTTGTATCTGAAGCAGGATTAATTTTCTCCTTTGGGTGCTTCCGGAAATTCAGATTGTTTGGGTTCAGGTGGTGGTGGAACATTAGGATTTCCTTGGAAATTCATATAACCCGGCGTAAAAGTTTTAACTAAGTTTTTTGAACAATTGCTCGATTTGATTTCTAATCTGATTTCGGTTATCGACCTTGTCGGTGGCGTATAAACTACCGGAATTCTGTCGCTGGCGGTTTCGCGGGTTCCGTCCGAGAAAGTGATGTTCCAATTGTAGGAAAATTTATAAATGTCCAAAGGTTTGGGAATTAAGATCTGAAAAACTTCATCTTCTTTTCGGATATCAATATTTGATGCAAGTATTTGACAATCTTGCATTTGGGTGTTAGGAATATGTGGTTGTGTCTGAGGGCGTTCATGTGTAGTAACACCGGGTTCTGTAATGTCAATGCTGATGCTGCATTTTTGTTCCCCGTATGCATTGGAATAGGAAGCGACCAAATCACCACTGCCCAAGCCAACCGTTTTTATGGTGATGCTTTTTTGATTGATAGCAGAAACGGCCACTAAATTATGACCGGCCACATTCCAGTGATAGCAGTCCGTGCAATTGGGCGTGTCACCAATGATGGTGTAAGTCTGAATTGCGTTATTATTCAGAACGACTGGACCTTGAATACTGCATTGCGCAAATCCGAAAATCCCGGACAAAAGCAGGATGTAAGTTAAAACAGGTTTCATTGGGTAAATTTTTGTAAAGTTAATTATAAATCGGATAGCCTTCAGTTTTCCTGTGAGCTTAATTCTTTTCTAAACTGTTCAAATAAGCATTCCATCCTGCGGCCTTGTATTCCATTGCAGAAGCTTTGGGATTCATGGATTTATAGATGCCGCGTCCGACAATCATGAAATCTGTATGGTATTCTGAAAAAACCCTTTCCGGCGTATTATACTGTTGCCCTTTAGAATCTCCGGTTTTGCTCAAGTTCACTCCGGGCGTGAAAAGCAGTAAATTATCCGAAACTTTTCTTTGTGCTACTGCACCCATTACATTGGGAGCCGAATCAGCAACATTGAGGGCTTTGCCGATATAATAATCATCGGTAAGGGTACCTTTGGAAGACATTTCAATGATGGCCACCACCCCTACATTATCAAAAACCTTTAAACTTTCTTCTCCGGCAATCATGTGTGCCGTAATCATATCTGCCCAAACAGCCGTTTTGTATATGCCTTCTTTGAATTGCATCTCTTGTGTGTTTCCGATATCACCGTATTTTCGGTCTTCAAACAAAAGGAAGTTTTTTTCTCTTGCGATTTGCCGCAATTCGTCAATCAATCCAAAACTAAAATCCCGGATGATGTCCGTATGCATTTTCAGGGCAACGATATGTTCTCCGATTTCTTCTGCAAGATTCAGTAATTCGGCAGAAGTAATGACATCCGCTGAAGCAATCAGATTGGATTTTTTTCGCAAAGCGATTTCAATCAATCTTCGACCAACCGGATGCTGTACCGTTTTCTTTTCCAACGGGATTCTTTGTTTCACAGGCGGTGCGGGAGGATTGTTTAGAAAATCTATAATTCGCTGAGCTTCAGCGTCATTTAGTCTATGGTATTTATGTAGAAATTCAATGACTTCATTGATGGTGAAAAGTGTGTAAACGGTATATCCTTTTTCTTTCAACTTTTCCACACCACCCTGTTCACGATCCAGCACAACCACGATGTCGGTAACCGCCAGCCCTTCGCGTTCTACTTCTTCAATGGTTTCCAACAGACTTTGTCCGCTGGTGATGACATCTTCTACCAAAAGACAATTTTGACCATCCTGATAGATGCCTTCCACCATTTTTTTGGTTCCGTAGCCTTTGTTTTCTTTGCGCTTGATGATGAGTGGCATTCCGCTGGCTAAACTCATGGTAGTTGCCATGGGCAAGGCCGCATAAGGCACTCCGCAAATCAGCTCGAACGGGGATTTCTCCACCAGATCCAACAAGCTGTTGGCTAATGTTTTTAATAGTTGCGGGCTGGAAGCAAGTGGGCGTAAATCAACATAGAATGGGGATTCTATACCGCTTTTTAAAATGAAATTTCCAAATTTAATTATGCCGAGCTCATAGGCTTTGAGCAGAAAATCTTCGCGTTGTTGCATCAATGAAAAGGTTTGAGCAAAGTTATAAGATTCCACTATGTGGCAAGGGGATTTTCAGCTTTGTTTTGGATAAGTTTTCCACAATAAATATCGCTTAACTGTTGCGCAATGCATGAAATGATTTTTTTGAAATATTCAAGGCTTGTTGTGCAATCCAGCAAATAGGCATATAACTATAAATCACTCACAATGAGATGAATTCAAATAAAATAGATTGGTAATTATTCGTCATCCTTTTTGATGCAATTAAATCCCCAAAAATTCAGGTAGTAACTTTCAGCTTGACTCCGTTGGCTAAAGCCAAACGGCAATAGAGCCTTTAAAAAAATTGATTAAATTTATCCGATGAAAACTTTCTCAGGTGAAATTATGAACTGCTTTTCGTATCCAAGAATCCTTACATCGGAAGTCGGGATGAAGCACTCGGTTTATGTACCGGGAGGCAAGAAAATCTTCGGTTTAAATCCCGGCGAAGAAGAAGTGAAACTTAAAAATGTTTTAGAGACGGATTATTTGTATGAATATAATGGGGAGGAGTTTCAAACTATAAGTAAATGGCTACAATATGCAACAGGAAATATAAGGAAATTATATGAGAAGGAGACGTTGGTTTTCTAAAAACGACTTGAATGTTCTTGCTGATTTTTTGAGAGTAATTTTAGATTTATTTAGATGAAAGAAGACTTATTTGTACAATTAATTTTTGCTATTATATTTTATATAATAATGTATTTCTTGATTAAAACAGTTAATCAAAGAATTAAAAATCCTAAGTATTCAAATCAAAAAAAAATAATGCAAAAAACCAAAATCACTCTGATTGTCTTAGTTGTTATTTATAGTGTGATGGTCATTTTCCAAATAATTCTATGATGAATGAGAATCATTACTATCCGTTTGGGATGAAGCACAGCATTTACGTACCGGCGGACAAGAAAATCTTCGGTTTAAATCCCGGAGAAGAAGAACTGAAAATAAAAGTGGTTACGAAAACGGATAATTTGTATGAATTTAATGATTATGGAGGAAAAAGCTTTGAGAAAGCTTTTGACGAACATAGCGCACGAAGTGCTGAGTTTCAGGATGAGTTAGGATTAAGCTGGTACGACTATGGAGCGAGGAATTATGATGCAGCTTTGGGCAGGTGGATGAATGTTGACCCACTTGCAGAAATGAGCAGAAAGACATCACCCTATGCTTATGCACTCAATAATCCGGTATTCTTCATAGATCCAGATGGGATGATGGCGGAGAGTCATAGTAGTAATACAGATAGTCAAGAAAAAAACAGAATGGGAAGCACGCCTTTACGGAAGAAGAAAAAAAAGTTAATCACATTAATCTCATGCTATAAAAATGAATAAAATCAAAATAATATTACTCGTGTTCTCTCTATTTATTATCTCTTGTAATGAAGGTAATAAAAATGATAATAATAGAAAATATTTGATATATAATTTGGATTCTAAATTTCCAACTTTGATGGAAAAAGATTCATTATCTCTATTTTTAACATCACAAGCTATTTTAGATAGTATTTTAAAAAAATCCAATGGTCTAGCCCCCTATTAATCGGACTATTTACTTTTCTTATTTGCTAATATACACTTTTTCATTTTATTTTTGCATTGCAAGGAACAACCGACGGCGATTTTTTATACCGTAAGTTGTGTGAGGCTC
>Ga0265293_10001229_pt1 | contig 56678 bp, 62 predicted proteins | sample Munlanlewell138R_FD_192505 | JGI IMG/M metagenome (GOLD analysis project Ga0265293, IMG submission 192505) | Leachate microbial communities from a municipal landfill in Southern Ontario, Canada - Leachate well 138R | ecosystem: Engineered > Solid waste > Landfill > Unclassified | place: Canada... | reverse complement strand
GCTGCTTTAGGCTATTTAAGCCCGGCAGATTACGAGAAAATTAACGAAATGAAAGAGAAACAGGTGGCGTAAATTTAAACATCGAGTGTCCGCCATTCGTTTAGCACCTCACTACTCAATTTCCTCATGTTCTTGGAATGCTTAGGGGTGGTTGGCCGGGCGATCCGATCGGAAGCCAGATTTTTATAGGTTGGAAAGATTCTGTGCTGGTATATGATATTATCGGCAGATATAATGAATTTGAAGAGACGTATTACTGGCCGCTTTTACGTCAAGGCTATAACTTAAAAGATGCAGTTGAAGACGGAACAAGCTCGATTCCGGTTGCTGGATTAAGAATTAGAAACAATTTTGTTTATTATGGAGTATTTGATTGGCAATATGTTTGGTTTAGGTATCCAAATATTAACTAAAGGAGATAAAAATGATAAGATTTGCTAAAGTTGGGATAATTCTTGCTTTAACTGCAACCTTGTTCTTTGTTTACTCCTTCGCGTGTTCACCCAATAAAAAAGAGAGAACTCCTGTTAATAATTATCCATTTTATGAAACAACTATTGATAAGCTTCCTGATTTACAAAATGTCAGGGGAATTTTAATAATGGCATACAAGCACCCATCTGTTCCTTGTTATATTCTTGCGATAGGTGAGCTTAATGATATTCAAAAAATTGTCGGCTTTGATTTAATAGGCAACGATTGTAAGTTGTTGCCAGTTGAAAACAACAATGAATGGATTGCGAAGATATTAACGGCTTGTAACGAGTCTATACGTCAAGAGAGAATTTCTGCAGGTTCGGACAGCAGAATTGCTTTTGTAACTTTGGAATCTACAGAAATGTTACAGTTTGATATGGATGAAAATAGGGTTTTTGGCAACGGTTATGAATCTGTCAAGCTCAAAGAGTATCTTTTAGAGCTTTTCGAAAGACATAATATTAAGCCCTGATTTGACTTGACTAATAAATACACCCACAAATATTTAAAACAGCTAATCTTGACGCTGGGCGCTAAAAAGACTAATATTCTGCCTGTACATGCCATTTTAAGATAGTTTTTACATTTAAGAAAGGAAACTAAATATGTTCTCTACGATTGTTGATTGTCATGCAAGAGAGATTCTCGATTCCCGCGGCAACCCGACCATCGAGGTCGATGTTCTGCTCGAAGACGGCTCATTCGGACGGGCTGCGGTTCCATCCGGAGCAAGTACCGGCGCTCACGAAGCCGTGGAGCTTCGGGATACCAAAGCAAAACGCTATATGGGAAAAGGCGTCCTCACAGCCGTTAAAAATGTAAACGAAATCATAGCCCCTGAAATACTCGGATTCGATGCGACCGCTCAGGAAGATGTCGATAATCTTATGATTCAGTTAGACGGCACAGCCAATAAAGGCAAGCTCGGCGCAAACGCGATTCTCGGCGTTTCGCTGGCAGTCGCCAAGGCCGCAGCAGACCACGCGGTACTTCCTTTGTATCGTTATCTCGGCGGCTGCAATGCAAATATCCTGCCGGTTCCGATGATGAATATTCTCAACGGCGGAAAGCACGCTGATAACAATGTTGATTTTCAGGAATTTATGGTTATGCCCATCGGCGCGCCGGATTATCCGACAGCTTTGAGAATGGGTGCCGAAACCTTCCATACCCTCAAAAAAATCCTAAAAGACAAAGGTTATTCGACAAGCGTAGGCGACGAAGGCGGCTTTGCTCCAAGCCTTAAATCGAACGAAGAAGCCCTCGAAGTTGTTACCGAAGCCATCAAAAAAGCTGGCTATAAACCCGGCAAGGAAATTTCAATCGCGCTGGACCCGGCTTCGACAGAGATGTTCGACTCGAAAACAAAAACATATAAGTTTTTCAAATCCGACCCCAAAAAGAAAGTCTCATCGGATGCAATGGTAAAACACTGGGCTTCTTGGGTTGATAATTATCCCATCGTATCGCTGGAAGACGGCCTTGCCGAAGATGACTGGGACGGCTGGGCAAAACTGACAAAACAAATCGGCTCGAAATGCCAGCTTGTCGGCGATGATTTATTCGTAACCAACACTCAGCGGCTTGCAAAAGGAATCAAGCTCGCAAGTGCAAATTCCATTCTTATTAAGCTCAACCAGATTGGAACTCTGACTGAAACCTTCGAAGCTATTAGTATGGCCAAGCGCGCCGGCTGGACCGCCGTTATCAGCCATAGAAGCGGAGAAACCGAAGATTCGACAATCGCCGATTTGGCTGTTGCTTCGGGCGTAGGCCAGATTAAGACCGGTTCGCTCTGCAGAACAGACCGTATATGTAAATACAATCAGCTGCTTAGAATTAACGAAGAACTCGGCTCGGCTGCAAGATATGCCGGTTTTATGTTTGAATAATTTTTCAAGCAGGTAAAATATGTACGGTAGCTGCTCTGTCAATGGATTGGCGGTTTTTTGCAGCTGCCGTATTTCTATCGAGCGGGCCTATGCATAATTTTACGAAACTGATTTTTTTTACGATTTTTTTCAGTATAGGTGCTGCTGCCTTAACCACAGCCGTCCTGTATCAGGACTTGCTTCGGTATTACCAGTATAATTATCTTTTGCGCCAAGCCGAACAATCGCTCATAAATCTTAAAAGCATTAATGAAGAATACGACGAACTTCTAAACAACCTCCAAGCCGATTCCCGAATGCTCGACAGAGCCGCGATGGCTGTGCTCGGACTTAAACCGGATGACCCCAATTCCGTTTACCCAAAAGCCTCGCCTGAACAGGTGGCAGCCGCCAAAAAAGCTCTCAGTCAAGCCAGTGAAGATACGTTCGACCAGCCTCAGATACCGCTATGGATGGAACGAATCGGCGAACCCCGAAAAAGACTTAGCTTATTCTTAACCGGATGCGCACTTATAATTTTGGCGTTTGTGGGTTTCGGCACCTTCAAAAAAATCGATGAAAAAACAGCTAATCGTTCCCCAGCCGAAGCAGGTTAAGACCGGTTTGGGAATCGAATTTTCTGCCGCTTTCGATTTGGCCGATTTCTATTATTGTAACTTCGAGGATTAAAAAAGTTTTGGCTCCTCCCCGTGGACATCCGACGATTGTTTGCTCGCCTTTGCCGATAGCCGTATGAATATGCAGCTTCGGGCCTTTGTCATCGCAGTAAATCGTCCCTACTCCCAGAACCTCTCCAGGACCTGCGAATTCTTTGAAATTCCCGACGATTTTCGGCTTTTCTTTTTTAGGCCCGACCACAACAGATGCTTTTCTAAAACCGCCCGTTATCAGAACAGCCGCTGATTTGACATCTTCTTTTTTAGCGATTGATTCGATGCACTCGTACAAGTCGTCGCCTTCGAACAGCCTTGCTGCGATTACTCGACCGGGTTTTCCAACTGAGTATTCCATTATATTTCTCCTGACTGTAATAATGATTTTATTACAGTCGGGCCGCCCTGTAAAGCAGCCAAAATTCAGCATATTCGAATAACTGTATAAGCTGATATTTTACTTTAAGCTGGATATAAAAAAACTGCCCGGTTTTCGGCCGGGCAGTGGTTTGCAATTCGTTTGACAGCGTGAAAAAAATTACGGGGTGTTGCCAAAACCAATAACTCCGTTGCAGTGCATCCATTCGCTGTTGGAACCGCCGCAAGAATTATTCTGCCATACGGCTGTGTTATAGCTCTGAGCTTCGGCCTGACGGGTCGAACCGTTTACTACGATATAGTCAACCTGTACATCTCTGCCGCTTGCATCGTTAAAGTACTGAATATTGATTCCGCCTGAGCTGTTTGTGGTTGCCGAACGGTTTGCCATACTTTTGCCTAAGGTCCATGTGGCAATCGTGTTATTGTCGATTCTAAGATTAATCTGTTCCTGCCCGCTTACGCCGCGTGCCCTAACGACAATCGTCTTGCTGCCGCCACCACCACCGCCTCCGCTTGTTGTTGTCGAGCCTCCGCCGCTGCCGCAGCTAATGGAAGCCGAACCCGAACCCCACCAAACTGTACCCCAGTTGGCGCCGCTAACTGTAAACCGAGCGGTTCCGGTGGCATTGCCGTAATTCTCTCCAGCTACTATCTGGTAGCCGCCTCCCATGTTTGTGCCTTTTCCTCTACTGCTCCAGCCGTTGGAGTGCTCGCCCATATTTTGGCCGCTTCCGCCGTTGCCGCTGGCATTATACTGTTGAAAAGACCCGCTGCCGGTAATGTTCGGGCCGTTACAGTTATTTGTATACAGGGTGAAGGTACCCTTACTGGTGCTATATGAACCTGCGCTGGTACCGCCGCCTCTGCCGATGTAATATTCTACGAGAGGGTTCGTTCCCCACCCATAGACGCCGGGGCCGAATTGACAGCCGCTGCAGCTGGCTGACCATGATATAGTTCTACCCGAACCGCTGCTCCAGCCATGACCTCCAATCCAAGCCGCATTGTTGTAATTAATAGTTACTGTGCCGCTGCAGCTAATATCGGTTCTTCCGGCATGAGCGACCGTAACGCAGAGGGCTGCTAAGGCCATTACTAATAAAAACTTCTTCATAAGGTCTTCCTCCAAAAAGATTGAATGAATTGATAAAGGTTTTAGGATTCGAACGGAACGGCAAAAACACATTAATTAGCGTGCCTTGTCCCCCCTTTCTTAAGAGCATATCTGAAGCTGTAAATGTCCCCTCCCCGTAAAGCCTATATATAAATACTACATCAACTTTGCACGTAGTCAAGCAGACAATATTAATCTTTCGAAAACTAATATTTTAGGACGTTCGCGGACAATAAAATATCGCGTAATTCTGTAAAATTTTATGAACCTTCCAAAGAATAATTGCGTAATACCATTAGAAATTATCTTTTCATACTTCTGCGACTCGAAATAAGTTTTGGTGAAATGTGTTTTGAGCGGATAACGGCAAAGAATGCGGGGCTGTTATCCGCTCCTTTTTTATCGGGCGTTGCTCATATTTTAGTAATCTAATCTAAAACGCTTGCTTTTTTAGCCCTATTATTGTAAATTACCTGCTAATACCGCGTTTTCGATGATTGAGAATGCTGGGTCGGTGCCCGAGTGGCTAAAGGGGATGGGCTGTAAACCCATTGGCGTAAGTCTACGTAGGTTCGAATCCTACCCGGCCCACTGAGGGTTTTTATTATCTTGCAGGATATTTTTGGCATCTCTTTGTTATTTTCAACAATTCCTATTTCCGCTTATTATTCCCTGCCATCGGGTTATTCGTAACGATGGGAAAATGGGCGGTTTTACCGCTTACGGTGGAACGCAATTAAAATATCGAATGCTAAAACTCGAAAAAACTCAACCCTAATTATCTTTCGCAGCATATAGGATTTAAGCAAAAAACCCTATTTGTAGTACCATGTTATCCAGCGGGTATAGGTATCTCCGGGGTCAGGCATAGCCGGTTCCCCAATCTGCCAAGTGAATTTAATTCCATTTTCGCCGTAAGGAGCTCGGTTAAGAGGAAAGAATCTGTTTGCTGCAAGATTGAAGTTAGTGCTGTTTTTAAGAACCAGGCATTCATCCATACGGTCGAATAATCCTTCCTGAAAATACCAGCTCGAATGATAAAAATCTTCCGTGCCGCTGCATCTGTATGAAGCTGTGCTGCTGCCGTTATAATAAATTCGATAGTCGCCTTCTAAATATTTGAAATTACTCCCGCCACCCGCAGTTGTGCTGTTGTCGAAAAACTGAAAAACACCTGCTAAAATCGTAGGTTCATTTGTATCCAAAAGTACTACTTCGCTATATTTGGTTTTATTGCCGTCAAGACCATAACCATAAGTTCTCAGATACATCCCCGGTACTAACCCGATATTATAAAGATAATTCGGGTCAATCGGCATTCTCTCGAGCATCATCCAGCATTGGCGGTTGTTTGCTGTAGGGTTCTGCACATCTATCCTTATGGATTCATAATACGGCATAGTGAGTCTAATATAGCCCGAAAAACCCGCGTATCCGGTACCTTCGCCGGCTTCCTGAGAATTCGTTACTCCGATAAATTCACCTCTGAAATTTGCAGGTTCATAAAATCCGGAGCCGAATAGTTCCCCTGTCCATCCTTCTATGTCAGGCGTATCACGTCCATCAAAGTATATCCTGTTAGGTGTTTGTCTTCGTTTTCCGGCAAAATCAACGGCTACCCAGAAATTGGTTACCAGACAAGGCCCGTCCGACAGATTGAAGATTGTTTTCCACTGGCCAGCAAGGACAGTATTCCTCTGAACTTGGTCACAGCGAAGCTCAGCAGGACCGGGAAAAGGTTTTGTAACCGGAGTGTAAGGATGACCGGTCGTAAGCCATTCATTCGCAAGATTGGCAAGATCGAAATTATTTACCGTTCCGTCGCAATTGGTGTCGGACCTTAGCAAGTTAGTTTGGGCAAAGGCAAAAGAAAGTAACAAAAACGATATTGCAATAGAGAAGATTTGTCTTTTCATATCTCGTCCTCCAAAATACGATATATAAGGCTAAAATAAACTGCCTTAGAAAGCAATCCAAATACTGCTATAAACTATCATAAAATCCTGTTTATTTCAAGAAAATTAGACAAAATTGCGCAAAGACACTTAAGATGCAAATAAAGGGGATATGCAGCTTACGGCGGAACGCAATTAAAATATCGAATGCTAAAGCTCGAAAAAGAATCAGCTTGATTCTAAATACCACCTTGTCCGTCGCGGGCAGATACTTTACTTATCATACCGGGTGATAGCTGATATAATAATCGAAGCTCTGATGTTTTACAGATTAAGGAAACAGTACTTATGAAACAATGGTACGAATCACTGTTCGAGAACTACGCTCAGAAATACGATAAAGAAGTCTATGTTCATGGAACGTCCGGCGAGTGTGACTTCATCGAAAAGGAAATATCGCATGATAAGTCATTAAAAATAATCGATATCGGATGCGGTACCGGCAGACACTGCATTGAATTAACCAAAAGAGGCTATACTGTTACAGGCATAGATTTATCGCAGTCAATGCTTGCCAGAGCAAAAGAAAAATCGCAAAAGCTGAACTTGAAAATTGATTTTCAAAAACATGATGCCAGAAACCTCCCTTTCACCGGTGAATTTGACGCTGCGATAATGCTCTGTGAAGGCGGTTTTTCTTTGATGGAAACGGATGAGATGAATTTTGAAATATTAAAGAACGCGACAAAGGCCTTAAAAGATAAGGGCAAGTTTATATTCACGACATTGAACGGGTTATTCCCACTTTTTCATTCAGTCAAAGAATTTTATGAGTCCGCAGCCAAAGAAGGCACTTCAACGTGTAAAAATTGTTCTTTCGATCTGATGACATTCCGGGACCACAGCACCGTCGTATTCGACGACGATGCTGGAACTAAAAAGGAATTAACCTGTAACGAGCGCTACTATGTGCCAAGTGAACTCAGATGGCTTTTAAAAACTCTCGGCTATAAGAAGATAGATATTTTCGGAGCGAAACTCGGTGCATTTTCAAGAAAGGACAAGCTGACGACAGAGGATTTTGAAATGCTCGTCATCGCGGAGAAGTAAGAGGTTGGGATTTTTTCGGAATCCAAAATAACGGCTGGATTTGACGATAGGGCTAAAAAACTTGCAGGATTATTTAAGATGCAGCCAGATTATTCTTATGGTTCAAAATCTCCAGGGCAGCTTCTTTGTTCGCAGCGAAATAGAATTGTTCCTGAAGGCCGCAGACAGTAAAAACGCATTTATTCAGAAATGAAATATTGCATATAACAAGCTTGCGGTTGGCCGCTTGGAGCAGCCCGCGGAGAATCAGTAAATTGGATACCATCGCCGACGTAATTACCTGAACCAGCGAAAAGTCCAGAATTACATCGCGGTCGGGCGTACTGCTCATTTCGAGATTAATTTTTTGCAAATCTTCGCTCTGGGCAGGATTTCGAGATAGAATTATAAACAGATAATTTTCTGTAAGTTCGCTGGTAGCCATTTGAATTTTCCTTCTTTAAGCCGAAATTTTTCTTTTCCCCTGTATTTTATCGGAACTGAACGGCTTTGAGGGGTTCTCCCGCTTAAAGTATAATTCATATCCGCCGTATTACAAAAAAACAGCAAATAATTTTTGTTGTATCACCCTAAAAAACGCGTTTTTATTCGGCTTGAAGCCTTTCTATGTATAAAGTCTTTGATACAAACAATCCTTAAAATTGCTGTCATTTTAACGGCAAAGTACGCCATAAGTACTTAATAAATAATAAATTAGCGGTAATGCGTATTTTCTTATAAAAACGCCATAAATACATTGACTTTTTAGCGACAGTTTGGGTATAATATTTTCACTTAGCATGGAGGAACAATTCTTTCTTATTCCAACCCAATAAGAAGGTCTTGCGTATGCAGGGAGGCGCAAAGATCTGATTAGATTATAGAGGAAAGAAACCTAAACATATCACTTTAATTTAAGGACTGAAGAAGATGAAAAGTTTGCATAAAAATCTCATATTGATTAGCTGTGTATTGTTTTTGGCTGCCGGGTTAGCGGCTGCGGATAATATACTGCTGGGCAGGCCTACCGACAACTCAATCACCGCAAGCGTTATTACAGACCAAAGCGGAGAGATTTCTTTTGAGTACGGTACGGTATCGGGGGTTTATGGTAATCAGACAACCGCGGTATCCTGCACAGCCGGAATTCCGGTTAAACATGTTATCAGCGGGCTTACGCCGAATACCAGATATTATTACCGATTGCTGTTTCGGGCAACCAGCGGCAGTCCGTGGACAGCAGGGAATGAGTATTCGTTTCACACCCAGAGGGCGTTGAACAGTACTTTTAAGTTTACGGTTATTTCCGACTCGCATCTTGGAATGATGGGAGATGCAAACCGGTATAATCAGACTACTTTAAATGTGGCTGCTGACAATCCTGATTTCCATCTTGATCTGGGTGATGCTTTTATTATGAACAGTGCAACTACCCCGTCAGCGGCAAATACTGTTTATGCTAACCAGCGTCCTTATTTCGGGAATTTCAGTCATTCGGCTGCGGTGTTTCTTGCAATCGGAAATCATGAAAACGAAGAAGGCTGGAATTTTGACGATAATCCCAGCAAGGCTCTTTTGAGTATCAATGCCCGAAAACAATATTATCTTAATCCTATACCTGATGCGTTTTATACCGGCAACACAGATAATTCTCTGACGGCGATAACCGGCGACCATCTTCGCGAAGATTATTATGCTTGGGAATGGGGTGATGTCTTATTTGTTGTTTTAGACCCGTTCCAGTACACTATGAATCTCCCCTATACGCCCGTTGCCGGGGAAGATAATGATGAGATAGTAAGCGGCGACCAATGGAATTGGACGCTGGGAGAACAGCAATTCGATTGGTTCAAGCAGACTCTTGAAAACAGCAGCGCCAAATACAAATTTGTCTTTTCCCATCATGTTACCGGCGGACAACTGACTGTTTCTTCAGGAGCCGGAGGTCCCGGATATGTTCGCGGCGGAGCAAAGGCGGCTCCTTATTTCGAATGGGGCGGACTAAATGCTAACGGAACTTTCGGGTTCGATACAAAACGTCCCGGATGGGGTGATGACCCGATACATCAGCTGATGATAGATAACGGAGTCAGCGCCTTTTTCCATGGACACGACCATCAGTACGCTTATGAGAAAATTGACGGTATAGTTTATCAGTCAGTTCCTTCACCGAGTATGACCGGAAGCGGATTCAATCTGTACAGTGAGAGCGACCCATATACAATAAAAGTTTTAGATAACTCCGGACATCTTAGAATTACAGTTTCGCCATCGCAGGCAACGGTGGATTATGTCGGAACATCGACAGGGGCAGTAAATTATTCATACAATATCGAGCCTTCTTATACAGGGGCTTTCTACGATTTAACAATATCCGCAAATCCAAGCGGCAGCAGCACGACAACTCCGGCTGCTGGGGTATACAGTTATCAGGAAAATGAGATTGTTAATATTACAGCCGCCGCCAATCCCGGTTATGTATTCGACTATTGGGAAGGTGATGTAGCAAACCCGAATTCTGCCAGTACAACTGTTACTATGGATGCTAACAAAACCATCATTGCAAACTTCGAGGAAAGCGCCAAATCAGAGGTTGCCCTTGACGGCACGGTTTCCAGCGGTACAGCAAACAGTGCCAGCAGTATTAATATCGCCCATACGACAGGAACAGGTACAAACCGGCTGATGCTCGTCGGCGTGTCCTGGAATTGCGGCACAACCGCGCGAACCATATCTTCGGTTACGTTCACTCCGAATGGCGGGTCAGCTGTTAGTCTGACCAATGTTATAACGGAGCAGACCGGAACACAATTACGCTACTCTGCTATCTACAGCCTGCTTAATCCTCCCAGTGGTACGACTGGAACAGTGACGGTTACTTTCTCAGGCTCCGTATCCAACGGTATTGTCGCCGGTGCAGCCAACTTTGCCGGAGTTAATCAGACAACTCCACTCGGAACCCCAAATGGTACTAATGGAAGCAGTACCTCTCCGAGTGTAACCCTGACAGGACTTAATGGCAATGAACTGGTTTTTGATAATGTGTTCCAGGGTGCTGCTAGTTCTTCTCAAACACTTACAGCCGGAGCAGGCCAGACGGCACAATGGAATGAATGGATATCAAATACGCGCGCCGCAGCCAGTACCGAACAGGCCGCCGGCAGCTCGGTCACGATGAGCTGGACGGCAGCCAGTTCAACCTTCTGGGCGGTTGTCGCAGTGCCTATCAACCCGGCACCTCCATTAGTAACACACGACCTGACTATGGCTGTATCGCCAACAGGAAGCGGCACAACAACCCCGCCAGTTGGAGTTCATACTTATACTAAAAACACAGTTGTAGATATAAGCGCAACACCGGCAGAAGGTTATGTATTCCATCACTGGCAGGGCAATGTAGCAGACCCTAACTCGGCAAGTACTACCGTGACTATAGACGCAAATAAGACTGTTACGGCACATTTTGTCGAACTGCCTATTAAATATATTGGAAATATTGGCACGGCAACTTCCAAAACTGCAGGTACTTCTTTGAACATTACAACAACTCAATCAGCCGCAGCCGGTGATGCTATTATTATCGCCTATGCCACCGACCCGAATCAGACCCTTGAAATCAGCGTGTCGGATTCCGCCGGAAATACATATCAGCAGGCAACTATGGCTATCAATTACGGCTATGGAAGAACGTATATTTTCGCAGCATATAATATTAATGCTTTGCCAAACGGCAGCACCATAACCATTGCCGGTAATCATCCGGTCGTGGCAAAAGCTGCGGTGGTCAGCGTATTCCGCGGGCTGGATGTCAATCCGCTCGACCAATCTTTAGGATATCCTCTGACTACATCTGTTTCCGGTACAACTCCATCATCAGGTGCGACAGAAACAACCGCTCAGGCAGATGAGCTTTTAATCGGAGCTATCGGAACTGAAGGCCCCGTCGAAGATAATGCGGGAACTTGGGATTATTCCTTTATCGCCGGACCAAGAGCCGGAACAACAGGCGGAACCGGCGATACAAATTGGACAGTATCTTTGGGTTATCGATTTGTATCGGCAACCGGCCAATACACCGCACAAAAAAGCAGCGTAACCAGCCGACGCTGGGCTGCAGCTATAGCCACTTTTAGGGCACAGACCCCTTCTGTTCCTAAGGCTATATTCGGTTATATCACAGAACCGGACGTTAATGTACCCATCGAAGGAATATATATAAGCGCAAACAACGGTGGCAGTTCGGATACGACCGATTCCAACGGTTTCTATCAGTTAATAGTGCCTTCCGGCTGGTCGGGTGATGTCGAGCCGAACAAGATAGGTTATACTTTCGAGCCGAATATAATAACTTACAGTAATGTTATTACGGACCAGAATGATAACTATATCGCACTGCTCGATACGTTTCTAATTTCCGGATATGTTTTGGATTCAGAACTTTCAGAGCCTCTTGAGGGCGTTTTATTAACTCCGGACAACGATGGCGGGCCGTTTACAAGCAAATATTACGGCGGAGCGGATATTACAGATGCCAACGGATATTATGAAGTTATGGTCGATTATAATTTTGTCGGTAAAGTGACGCCTTCTAAATATGCATACGCATTCGAGCCTGACAGCATAGATTACAACGATGTTACCGCTGATATCGCAGACCAAAATTATGTCGGCACACTGCTGACTTACACAATTACAGGATATATTAAAAATGGATGTGATGAGCCGATTGCGGACGTAATGGTAACTGCTGATAACGGCGGCGGGTCGGATATTACAGATGCTAACGGTTTTTATGAGGTCTGGGTTGATTATAACTGGTCCGGCACAGTAACGCCGAGCAAAGAAAATTATACGTTCGAGCCGAACAGTATTGAATACAACGATGTTCTAAGTGACATCACCGACCAGAACTATACAGCGGCCAACATATATGACCTTGACTTGGATTGTATAATAGGAACCGGTGATTTAGGGATATTGTGCGATAACTGGCTTATGACAGGCGAAAATATTCCGGGCGATTTTTATAAAGATGAAAATGACATTGTTAACTTTTTAGATTTTGCCCTTTTTGCCAACCAGTGGTTAAATTAACAAGATATTGTTATTGAAAGAATTCTAACGGCCTGTCAGTATGCTTGCTGCAGGCCGTTTTTATTTTGCTGCCCAGAGCAATCCCTGTTCGATAATCCGGCGGACTTGAGCGATATTTAAATCATCGGGTTTGTGGCCGATAGAGAAATAAAAGACGCGTCCTTTGCCCCAATTCCGCCTCCACGCGACCGGCATCCGGACGCCTTGCGGCTGTCCTAATTCGTCAGCAGGAAATTCGCAGTCAGCTAATATGTGATTCGACGGGTCAATATGCATATAATATAATTCGCTGGTGATGCTGAAATCATCAATGCCCTGCATTATCGGGTCGTTCGGCTCGATGATTTTGATATTGATTCTGACATCATTCGCCGGATGCCAGACGAATCGTCCTCCGACAGCCATTTTATAAATTTGCGAATTTCCGAAAGCATCGGCCATTCCGTGCCAGCCTGCCAAACCGATCCCGTTTCGAACAGCCGACTCCAATCCTGATTCCTGCTCTTTGGAAAGCTCGCCGCCGGTCCAGACTGGAACAATCAGGTCGAATGATGAAAGTGTTTGGCTGTCGGTAAAAATCTCAAGATTATCGCTAAGCTCAATTTTCCAATTCTTTTCTTTGAGCCAGCCGCAAACAATCTCCGCGGAGTGTTTCGGTTCGTGGCCTCCCCAGCCGCCGTATACAAATAACGCTGATTTAGTCATAGTTAATTGGTTAGTGGTTAATTAGTGTTTATTTGCAGTTCGATTCGTTCAGTTCTTCTTTCGGCCGATGCTTCCATCGCCGATGCAGCCACCAGTATTGAGTCGGGTCCTGACGGACAAAATCCTCGATAGCTTTGGTATATTCCTGGGTAATCCAGAGCAGCGGGTCTTTTTTATCCGCCCATTCGTGCGGCATTATTATACGATTTACGCCGATTTCGAAATAGAATCTGTTATCGACACGGCGGCTGTAACCGACTCCGATTGGTATATTGTACTGCATCGCTAAAAGTCCGATGCTTTTATAGGTGCTTGCCTTTCTACCGAAGAAATCGACAAAAACCCCTTTTCGTCCGGCATCTTGGTCCGCAATAAAACAAAGCGTCGCTCCCTGCTTTATCAAATCGTCCATCATGGCAGTCGCGCCTTTTTTGTCGATTATTTTTTGTCCGGCTTTTTCTCTAACGCCGTAAAGATATTTGCTGATAAATCTGTTGTCCAGCGGTCTTGCGATGCTGTAAACATTGAACCCGAACAGCCCGAGCATATATCCCATAATTTCGAAGTTGGCGTAATGACCGGCGACCATCAGCATGCCTTTGCCTTCTTTCATAAGCCATTTTGTGTGTTCGGCTGTGGTGAAATAGGAATAGTCGCGCCAGTTTTCCTTCTTGACCAATTTAGGGGTATAAAGGACATCGACAGCCAGCATCGCAATATGCTCGAAGCTTCTTTTGCCGGTTTGCCAAATCCACTTTTCGTCTTTTTCAGGAAAACTCGCCCGAAGGTTTTCTAATGCCCGCTCTCGTCCGCGACGGTAATGCTTCCAGAGCAACCTTCCTAAAAAGCAGGCTGTTTTGAGGTTTCGCCGGACACTAAAGAGCATTAAAACGGATATAAGCATGCGAAGAGCTATATAACCAAGCCAGTCTAAAATCAGATTTCCCTTTTTCTTGTTCTTTTTCTGTGCCATCTTGGCAGATTGTAGGGTCTGGAATAATCGCGGTCAAGCATTGAGAAAAGACCTTGCTATCGGGACAGTAATGCTTAAACTTGTTCTAAATTCAGTTCGAGGTACAAGATGAAGCTTTGCAGCTATTTGAAAGACGATGCAATTTTATGCGGAATTGTTACTGATGCCGAAATTATTGATATATCTTCCAATTATAAAGGCACTGTTAAGATAAATACTCTTATCGATGCGCTCGGAGTCTTATGAATCTTGCAGCTTTTCTTATTACCGTTTTTGTAATATCTCTGTCCGGTGTTTTGGCTCCGGGGCCTGTAACAACCGCGGCGATAGCTCTTGGTTCGAGAAATAAATTCGCCGGATTTCTAATCGGAATCGGACATGTCATTGTCGAGCTGCCGGTAATAATCATTTTGATTTTCGGAGCCGGCGGATTTTTGCAGTACAGATGGTTTCAAATCATCGTGGGCTTTCTCGGCGGATTCGTATTGATTATTATGGCTTTACAGTTGTTTTTCGAGTTAAAGAAACTGCAGCCAAAGCAGCCGACTGCCCCTGCGGACAGCCCTGTTATGACGGGGCTGCTTCTTTCTCTAAGCAATCCGTATTTTCTTCTATGGTGGGCGGCGGTAGGGCTGAATCTGGTTACTCAAGCTAAAAAACTTGGCGTTTGGGCACTGGTGCTTTTTGCTTTGGTGCATTGGCTGTGCGACTGTACATGGCTGCAGATATTATCGTGGTCGAGCTTTAAAGGTACGAAACTTTTCGGGTTTAAAGGTCAAAAATTTTTACTCGTTATCTGCGCTGCGGCACTGTTATTTTTTGGAGCGTTTTTCCTATTTAAAACCACAAAATTATTGCTCGGCGTGTGAGTTATTATTTTCTTTAGATTGCCTCTTTTAACACACCCTTGTTTTCAATACTGATAATACGTTTTTCGTTGTGAGTCGGTAAAAAACATCTATAAAATTTTCTAAAATCCGCCTCAAAATATCCTCTCTGAGTTTAACGAAAACATGCTTTGCTTGCCGATTTAATTATTGCCTGACAGTATGTTATAGATTCAGTGAGTAAGGCAGAATCGGTTGTTTACGCTGCAATGTTTCGGCTCCGGAAAAAACGGATTTGTAAAGGAGCTGATTATGGAAATAAAGACATTTCTGATTATGACCCTGCTTAGTTTTTTGGGTATGGGCGCTTCGGATATAAGCGGCCTCGCTCTGGAACAGGCGGGTAATATTAATCCAAATTTAGATTCTAAACCCGAAAAACAAAATGAACCATACAGGATTAGACCACCGCCTCCTGAATAAACCAATGTAATGTTTTTACCTTAAACCCCAGGTGCCCCATAAGCTGAGCAGTTGGGGTTTTTTATTCGCTGCGGCGAATTAATTTGACGAAAACACGCCTTTGTATTATCTATGCACATAGAATAATGAATAATCATAAAACCAATTTTGCGGGCAAGTTCATCGTTATAGACGGCCCCGACGGCTGCGGAAAATCCACACAGGTAAAAATGCTGTGCGATTGGCTCAAAGAGTATGATATTGATTTTGAGCTTCTGCGAGACCCGGGCAGCACTATAATCGGTGAAAAAATAAGGGAAGTACTTCTTAGTCCGGAACACAAGACGATGACCACCGAAACAGAAGTGCTTTTATATATGGCAGCCAGAGTTCAGCTTTGGTTCGAGAAAATCGCGCCGGCTCTGAAAGAGGGAAAATGCGTGGTACTGGACCGATGGCTGTCGAGTACTTGTGCGTATCAGGGACACGCAGGGGGGTTCGGAATTGAAAGAATAATCAAAATTGCCGAAGACTGCCTGCCCAACCCATGGCCGGATTTGACGATTATTTTAGATGTCGATACCAAGACAGCCGCAACAAGATTAAAAAGCACTCTCGACCGGATGGAGCAAAAGGGCAGCGGTTATCATCAGAAAGTCCGTCAGGGATTTTTAAGATTGGCCGACCAGCGCCAGGATTGCATCGTAATCGACGCTTCAGAATCCGCTGAAAATGTTCACAAGCAGCTAATTGAATTTTTATGAAAATTTTATTAGATTTATAGTGAGATAAATGGAATCGCAAGGCAGCATGATTGTATTGATAACCGGAGCGTTGATAACGCTTAGTATATCGTCGGTCTGCTCTCTTATGGAAGCGGCTTTATTGAGTCTTTCACCGGGAGAGCTTGCGGCGATGGAAAAACGCAAACCTAAAACGGGAAAAATACTTCGCGCATTCAAAGAACAAATCGAACTGCCGGTAACTGCAATATTGACGTTGAATACCATTGCTCATACGGTCGGCGCGACAATCGTCGGAGCTCAAGTCGCTCTGATTTTCGGGGGAAAATTTATAGGCATAGCATCGGGGGTGTTTACCTATCTGATGCTTCAGTTCACCGAGATACTCCCGAAATCAATCGGTGTTCATTTTAATGTTCCGGTAATGGAGCACGGCGCGAGACCTCTTGGAATTCTGATTCATATTTTAAGGCCGATTATTAACCTGCTGAGATTTATAAATAGCCCCTTCGAGAAGAAAAATCCCGATGATAAAACCGATTCGGTCGATGAAATTGTTGCTTTGGCCAGCTACGCTCAGCTTGAAAATCAAATTTCTAAAAAACAGGAGCAAATAATCACCGGAGTAACAAAACTTTCGGATAAAATCGCCAAAGACCTGATGATTCCGGCTGAGCAGATAACTTTCCTTTCGGATTCTCAAACGATAGGCGAAGCGATAATCACCGCCCATCTTGACCCGCATACGAGATTTCCCATCATTGAGAATAATGATATAGATAAGGTCATAGGTTATGTCAATTTTAAAGAGCTGGTCTATCGAGTCCGTACCAATCCGGCAGACCCGACCCTAAAGGGTATTATTCGGCCTCTTCGGATCATACCGGAAAAGGCGCCCTGTCAGCATATTATGAAAGCCTTTGTCGATGAGCACGAACATATGGCCATAGTTCAGGATATGAATAATCATACTATAGGGCTTATAACGCTTGAGGATATTGTCGAAGAGCTTGTCGGCGAGCTTGAGGATGAATTTGACAAACTTCCTAAAAAGCTTCATCCGCTAAGCAAAGGTGTCTGGATTGTCGGCGGCGGGGTTTTGATGAAAGAGCTTGCGGATAAACTTAATGCTGAGGGTTTGGCCGGTGAAGGCAGTCTTTCGGACTGGATTATTAAGAAAACCGGACGTACTCCGGCTATAGACGATAGACTCCGTTCCGACGGGCACGAGTTTAATATCAGAAGGATAAGGCGGGGAAAAGTTTTCGAAGTGCTGATTACGCCTGACACCATTTCAGCACCGAGCAAGTAACTAAAAGATTAAAAGGCTTCAGCTAAATGCTTCTAAAAGATATATTTTGCCAAGACAAAGCAATTTCGGTTTTGCAGCATGCCTATTCTAACGGCAAGTCGGCCCACGCGTATATTTTCGCAGGCCCCGAAGGAATCGGAAAATTTACAACCGCTTCGGCATGGGCAAAAATGCTTTTGTGTCTTAATCCGGTCAGCGGTAAAAACTTCGCTGATTCATGCGGGGAATGTAAATCCTGCCGATTGTTCGATTCGCAGTCGCATCCTGATTTTATTCATGTTTACAAAGAACTGCTCGAATTTACCGAAAACGGCAAAAACCGCACTGTCCCGATTGAATTTCCTATAGATGTAATTCGCGAATTTCTAATCGCAAAAGCCTCGCAAAAACCTTCGCTGTCGAATCGTAAGGTTTTCGTCTTGAGCGAAACCGAAAAGCTGAATAATCATGCCCAAAACGCAATGCTCAAGGTTCTCGAAGAACCGCCGGATTACTGCAGCATAATTCTTTTGTGCTGCGAACCGGACAAGCTTTTGGCGACCATAAAATCGCGAAGCCAGATTGTACGTTTCGGTTTAATAGATGAAACAATAGTAATCGAGAAACTCAGGGCAATGGGGCTTGATAATAATCCGGCCCGGTATCTTGCCCGGCTTGCACAAGGCAGTCTTGGTCAGGCCAAATCTTGGGCTGAACTGGAATTGGAAGGAGCGGGACTTTATAAAACCAAAACAGAAATCGTTCGGGTTTTGGCGGATTATCAATACAGCCGCTCGCTCGAAATAGCGGATAATTTCCTGCAAAAAGCAAAATCTTTAGCGGACCTTTGGTCGAAAAAACAGGAAAATACGAGCAAATCCGATATAAATCGCAGGGCTTTAAAAACCGTATTGAGGATTATTGTACTGGCTTTGAACGATACCGCCAAATTACCGTTCACAGAGCCTGAAAAACTCGTAAATTTTGACCAGTTGGCCGAAATAAAAAAGCTTTCAGCAAAATTTGACCCCGAACAAGCCGCCCAAAAAGTCACAGATTGCTGCGAAAACGTGCATTGGATTGATTCTAATGCCAATGAAAAACTCGTTTTCGAGCAACTGTTGTTAAACCTCCCCGATTCTGATACAATAAAGGTTTAACGAAAATTTTAAATTCGGTTATTACAGAAATATGACAGATACTCAGTCAGTAAAATCTAAACAGGCAAAACCTAAAAAATATATGCTGGTGCGCCACGGCAGAATGAATAATCTCGGTCTGTTCGAGCACGGCGAGTCGGAAATTCCGAAAATTCCTTCGCGCATCGTGGTGAAAACCGAAAAAGGACTCGAACTGGGTTATCTGGTGGGCGTGGCTACCACTTATAAAGCGGGACAATTTCGTTACAGCCAGCCTCAGCTTCAGGAATATTATGAGAAAAGCGAAGTGGAATTTTCCTGCGAGCCTGTAGGCAGATTTGTCAGATACGCTACCGCTGCGGATATCAGCGAGGAAAAACATCTGCGGAAAATTGTGAAAGGGGAAATCGAAGTCTGCAAACGGCTTATTCAAGAATTAAATCTTCCTATGAGAATTGTTGACGCCGAGCATATTCTCGGCGGAGAACGAATAATCTATTATTTCAAAGCCGACGGCAGAGTCGATTTTCGGGAATTAGTAAAAAGGCTTGCTAAGGAATACCAGACCCGAATAGAAATGCGTCAAATCGGTTCCCGCGATGAAGCTAAACTGCTCGGGGATGTCGAAAGCTGCGGCCAGCAGTGCTGCTGCCAGAGATTTCTCAAAGCCCTCAAGCCCGTCAATATGAGAATGGCTAAAACTCAAAAAGCAACCTTAGACCCTTCTAAAATATCAGGCTATTGCGGAAGATTAAAATGCTGTCTGCGTTACGAAGATGAAACCTATACAGAGCTCAAACGCCGTCTGCCCAAGAGAAACTCTATGGTCAAAACATCTAAAGGTCTGGCAAAAGTCATAGACGGCCAGATACTTACGCAGCTTGTAATGGTTGAATATGAAAACGGTGACAGAGAAGCCATCGGAATTGAAAATATAGAAATAACAGGTCAGCCGCCCAAAAAGGCCGCTGAAGAAGAAGTAATTGAGGAAGAACAAACTGACTGGGAGCAGCCGCTCGACCCCGAAGAGCAAGAACAGCTTCGCAAATTGCAGGACGAGCCGCCCCCGCAGTAAACCGGAGAACTTATGCCTCGAAAAATCGCTGTAACATCAGCGCTGCCTTACGCCAACGGCCCGATTCACATAGGGCATTTAGTCGAATATATCCAAACGGATATATGGGTTAGATTTCAGAAGCTCTGCGGGAATCAATGTCTGTATTTTTGTGCCGATGATACTCACGGCACTGCGATAATGATTAGCGCCAGAAACGCCGGTGTAGAACCTGAAAAATTCATCGAAAAAGTTCACGCTGAGCACTCGAAGGATTTCGAGGGATTTTACGTCGGCTTCGATAACTATTATTCGACCCATTCACTCGAAAATAAAGCACTTAGCGAACGGATTTTTAATGCTCTTAATCAAAAAGGTTCAATCGTTAAACGTGGTATCGAGCAGGCTTATTGTGAAAACTGCAAGATGTTTCTTCCTGACCGTTATATTCGCGGCTCTTGTCCGAGATGCAAAACCCCCGATCAGTACGGTGATTCCTGCGAAGCCTGCGGGGGAACTCACAATCCGACCGAGCTGATTGACCCGAAATGTTCAGGCTGCGGTAATACACCGGTTAGAAAAAAAAGCGAGCATTATTTTTTCAAATTGGCCGATTACGAAAAGCAGCTTAAGGATTTTATCGCCAATGGCTACACCCAGCAGTCGGTCGCGAATAAGCTGGACGAATGGTTCAGTACGGGCTTGAAGGACTGGGATATTACACGCGACGGCCCTTATTTCGGTTTTAAAATCCCCGGTGAAGATGACAAATATTTCTATGTTTGGCTCGATGCGCCGATTGGATATATGGCTTCGGCGAAAAACTACTGTGATAAAAACGGAATGGATTTTGAAAAGCTTTGGAACAGCGGCGAATACGAAGTGTATCACTTCATCGGTAAAGATATTATGTATTTTCACGCTCTGTTCTGGCCGGCGATGCTGATGGGCTCGGGTTTCAGGCCTGCCAATAAATTGTTTGTTCACGGGTTTTTGACTGTCAATGGCCAGAAAATGAGCAAATCGCGGGGTACGTTCATCAAAGCTTCGACTTTTTTGAAATATCTCGACCCTGAGTATCTGCGGTATTATTACGCTGGGAAGTTAAATTCTTTTGTCGAGGATATCGACCTTAGCATAGAAGATTTTATCAATAAGACTAACTCGGATCTCGTCGGCAAGTTTGCAAATCTGGCGTCCCGTTCCGGCCCGATGCTGACCAAAAATCTCGATTCGAAATTAGGCTCGCTTGATGAGCAGGGCCGAGAGATGGTTAAAAAACTCGCAGCAGCCAAAGAGCAGATTAAAAATGATTATGAAAATCTCAACTACGCTTCGGTTGTCAGAACGCTGACAGCTCTTGCAGACGAAGCCAACCGTTTTGTCGAACAGGCCCAGCCGTGGACTACAATAAAACAGGATGCTGAAAAAACCAGAACCATTCTGACGGCTGTGATAAATGCGATGAGAATCTTAACGATTTATTTAAAGCCAATCCTTCCGAAATTCGCCGAGAAAGTTGAAAAATTTTTAGCTGTCAAACCGCTAATGCTGGACGATGCGGATACGATTTTGGAAAACCATAAAATTAACGATTTCGAACGTTTGTTCGAAAGAATTGACCCGAAAAAGGTAGATGCAATGATAGAAGAAAGTAAAACCTCGACAAGTCAGCCCGAACCTCAGGCTGCCGAACCGCAAATTGAACCAATCGCGCCACAGTGTACATTCGAAGATTTTATGAAAATCGATTTACGAATCGCGAAAATCACACAGGCAAGCCGCGTAGAAGGTGCGGACAAACTGCTCGCGTTGAAACTCGATTTAGGCGGGTTGGAGAAAAATGTTTTTGCCGGAATTGCCTCAGCCTATAAACCCGAAGACCTCGTAGGAAAAATTGTGGTTTGTGCCGCGAATTTACAACCGAGAAAAATGAAGTTCGGTGTTTCCGAGGGTATGATTTTAGCAGCCGGCCAAGGCGGGGCGGAGATTTTTATGCTAACCGTGGATTCAGGGGCGAAACCCGGCCAGCGGGTGCATTAAAAAATGAAAGAAAAGCTTGACCAGATAGCCAGTAAAGACGGACGCTATCACCCCAAAGGTGTGCGATTTGTTTACGATGGGTTGGGTTATACCCTGAAAAACCTTTCCGCCGAGCCTCAGCACATCAGCGGCCAAACCCTGTGCGAAGGACTTAAAGAATTGGCGATGGATAGATGGGGAAGGCTGTCGATGCTTGTGCTGGATAACTGGAATATTAAAAATACACGCGATTTCGGGGAAATTGTTTATCTGCTGATTGAAAACCAGTGGATGAGCGCCCAGCCGACCGATGCTATCGAAGATTTTAACGATGTCTTCGATTTTCATACGGCGTTTAAAGCCGGCTTCGATTTTTAAAGCAAAAACTGCCTGATTATTTTCTTATAATATTCGACAGCTTTTTGCAAATCTTCGATTTCTATATATTCGTCCGGCTGATGGCACAGCTCGCATTTTCCGGGTCCGAATATTACTACCGGCAATCCTAATCTTGACAAATAAGGCCCGTCTGTGCAGAATCCGGCGGTTTTTGTCTGCTGACAGCCGACAACAGCACAGAATCTGCGGACAAATTCGCTGTCGTTTTGAGCTTTCAATCCTTCGGTGCTGCGAACAATCGAAATATCCGCATTGAAATCGCTTTTTTTAGCTTTGAGCTTGGCGAACATCTTTTTGAAATCATTAATTATATCTTCGTGCTTTTGGCCCGGCAAAGTTCTTATATCAATTTTCGTTCGGCACTCATCCGGCACAACATTTATAGCTTTGCCGCCTTCGATTGTGTTTATACTCATCGAAGCCTTGCCTAAAACCTCATCATTTGTGTTGCCCAAATTATAATTTTCCAGCTCGTCTAAAAAATCTCTCATCGACTTGATTGCGTTTATTCCCAGATGCGGCATCGAGCCGTGAGCGGTTTTACCTTTGGTAATAACCTCGACCCAAAGCAGCCCGCGATGGGCTGTAATGACATCGAAATCCGTAGGCTCATTGACAATTACCCCTGCGGTCTTGCTCAATTTATTTATATATTTTTCTGTGAATCTTTTAGCTCCGCAGCTATCGGTTTCTTCGCCCGCAACAGCCGCAAGAATAATATCGCCCTTGAGTTTTTCTCCGCAGGAAACTATCTGCGCTATCGCCGCGGCTGCGGCTGCGATTGAACCTTTCATATCCGCCGAACCTCGTCCGAAAATTTTCCCGTTTTCCTCAGTTGCCGAAAAAGCAGGATATTTCCATTTGCTCTCGCCCGGCGGAACAACGTCAAGATGACTGACAAATAAAAGACTCGGTTTTTCGCCCGAACCTTTCACATGCGCGACAATATTGGCTCTTGTCTGCTCCCAGCAGTCAATTTCACTTTCGATTAAATTTCGGGTAAAATATTCCTGCAGAACTTTAGCGGCATGCAATTCGCCTTTGCCGAAAGTTGTGTCGGCTTGTATCAGATTTTTGAGTAATTCTTTCATAGTTCTTTAATTATACACTTTGCACACAGAAAACCAACCTCAGCCTGAATCTTCTGCCAGCAAAAAATTTAAAAATAATTCTGAATTATAACGCAATTGTAATAAAACGATAATACTGCCGAATACAATCATCCAAAACACGGCACCTCCATGACCGTTGTAAGCATCTTTTTTTGTCAAGAGGGGTTCTATAACCGCAATAGAACCCCTTTTTCTTTTTTTCCTTGTTTATTTAAAAGCGGAAAATTTTTATTGCAGATTACTGTTTATTGATTATCATTTGTTTTTCGCGCTTTTTGGCAATTTATAAGGAGATTAAATGGGCCCGATACTTACAGGCTTATTCAAATTACAGAGTGTTGAAACCCGCTTGCGGGCTGCTAAAGCCAAGCTCGCCAGATGCAGAAGAAACGTTATTGTTCAGGAAAACCAAATCCGGACCCTTACTAATAACCTTGAGTCCAAAAAAGAAGAAATAATGCTTACCAAGGTTCAGGCTGACAGGCTCGAATTAGAGCTTAAAAGCCGCGACGATGCTGTAAATCATCTCCGAGCCGCCCTTAATACCTCGAAAACCAACAAAGAATACGCCGCCGTTCTTACCCAGCTTAATACTACCCGTGCCGACAATTCCAAAATAGAATCCCAGATACTCGATTTGATGAAGGATATTGAAATCGACGAGCAGGAATGCAAAAAAATAGAGGAGCAGATAGAAGACCAGAAGAAAATCCTCGAACATACACGGGCCGAAGCGGAAAACCTCGGAACTAAATACCAAGCAGAAATCGACCAAATTCAGGCCGAATGGGAATCCGCTTCCAAAGAAATCCCAGCCGATGCTCTGGAAGTGTTCAAAAGGGTAGCGGAAACCTATGACGGCGAGGCGTTGGCAATTATAGAAGAGCAGGAAGGCAAGACTTCCGCTTATAGCTGCGGCGGATGCTTTATGGGTTTAACCCATGAGACCGTAAACCTTTTAATGACAAAAGATGATATTATAAGATGTCCTATCTGTTCAAGGATTTTGGTGTTAGCTCCCGCCGGGCCGCTGTAAAACGTCCCGCAGTAACCTTATTTGGGAAGACAATCTTGTATTCAAAGGCACTCTGATGTCTGTAAGTCAAGACAAAATAAGCATTTACACTGACGGAGGCAGCCGAGGCAATCCGGGGCCTGCCGCAGCTGGCTATATAATTTTAGAAAAATCGGGTAAACAGTTAGATGCCGCCGGTTTGTATCTGGGCGAAGCTACGAATAATTTTGCCGAATATACCGCGGTAATTAAAGCCCTTGAAAACGCCCGAAAATTCAATCCTAAAACCGTCAATCTCTATTCCGATAGCGAGCTTTTGGTGAAACAGCTCAACGGTGAGTATAAAGTAAAAAGCGACCAGCTTAGGCCCTTGTTCGAGCAGGCTTTGGAATTGTTGGGGGGTTTCGAAAATTATTCTATAAAGCATATCCCCAGAGAAAAAAATAAAAAAGCCGATGAATTAGTCAACAAGGCCCTCGACCTAAGAAGAAATTTTATTCCAAAATCAGCAAAATCCGGCCCGAAAAGAAAACCGCTTAAACTTGGAGTTTTGATAAGCGGCGGGGGAAGGACGTTATTAAATATTATCGATTGTATAAAAAAAGGGCAAATTAACGCAGAAGTTTCTGTGGTAATAAGCTCGCTATCAACCGCAGCCGGAGTGGAACGGGCAAAAAACGCCGGTCTAAATGTTAAAATAGTTCGCAAAAAAGATTTTACGAATATAGATGATTTCAGCAGACGCCTTGAAGAAGAGCTCGCAGCCGCCGAAGTTGACCTTGTTATTCAGGGCGGATGGCTTTGCCTGTGGAAAATTCCGGAACGATACAAGAATAAAGTTTTGAATATACACCCCGCTCTTTTGCCGAGTTTCGGAGGCCAAGGTATGTGGGGCCATCATGTCCATGAAGCTGTTCTCAAGGCCGGCTGTAAAGTATCAGGCTGCACTGTTCATATCTGCACGAATGAATATGACAAAGGGCCGATTATTGTTCAGCGATGCTGTCCTGTAAAAGAAAATGATACACCTGATACTCTTGCAGAAAGAGTTTTCGAGCAGGAATGCATCGCATACCCGTGTGCGATTAATCTGTTCGAACAAGGCTGTGTAAAAATCGAAGACGACAAGATTGTGATAAAAGAATGAAGTTATGAATACCAGACAAAAAAAACTGCTCGAAAATTTTGTCTTAGTGTTATTGATTACAATAGCAATGATAATAGGCTTGCTTAATTTTAAAGATTGGGTCAATTATTCAGAGTCTATGCGGGCCATGCAGCATCTCGGGCAAATTGTTATGGATTACCGCGAGAAACACGGTTCTGTTCCGCCGAATTATTTTGTTGAAGACATAAGGCAAAATCTTGAAGGAGCGCAGCGAATCGGAAACTTAAAATACCGAGCCAGATGGATAGAATTCGATGCCAAGCCCGATACAATTCTTGCTTATGGTTATAAAGACTACAAACATTTCTTATTCGGTTCCGGAGCTGTTGTTTTGCGGCTTGACGGGCGCGTAGAATGGCTGAAAAAGAGTGAATTGGACGTGATTTTGGCCAAACAGCAAAGCCCTCTCGAAATCGAGATGGAACACAAAAAGCCTGCCCGGTAATTATTTCAGAAGCTACTGACTTGAGGAGTTAGCAACCGCAGGTTCTTTGTTTTTATCAGGATTCGGATTTTCCTGTTCGAATCCTTCGAGTTTAAGGTGGTCTTCGTCCTGAACTTCGATTTTTATCAAATTCTTCCCTTTAAATTCACCTCTGAGCATTGCTTCTGAGAGCGGGTCTTCGATGTAATGCTCAATCGCTCTTCGCAGAGGCCTTGCGCCGAATTCAGGATTATAACCTTTATCAATTAAAAATTCTTTCGCCTGCTCGGTCAGTTCCAATCGCAAACCGTGTTCGACTAATCTCTTGAATACTTTGGCAAGCTCATAATCAACGATTGTCTGGAGATTTTCGCGCGTCAGTGCATGGAAAACGATAACCTCGTCGAGCCTGTTGATAAACTCAGGTCTGAAATGTCTATCAACTTCTTTGCGAAGCAACTCTTTCATCTTCTCGTAGTTTGCTTCTGCGGTCTTTTTGCCGAATCCGAAACCGGACTGGTTCTTTATTAAGTCCGCGCCGATATTGCTTGTCATAATCAGGATGACATTTTTGAAATCTATATAACGGCCGAAACTGTCAGTGAGTCTGCCTTCTTCCATTATCTGCAAAAGCATGTTGTAAACATCAGGATGGGCTTTTTCAATTTCATCCAGCAGCAGCACGGCATAAGGTCTTCGTCTGATTCGTTCGGTCAACTGGCCGCCTTCTTCGTAACCGACATATCCCGGAGGAGCGCCGACGAGCCTGCTGACGTTATGTTTTTCCATAAATTCGCTCATGTCGAGCTGAACCAGAGCGCTTTCATCGCTGAACAGAAATTCAGCAAGAGCTCTTGCCAGAAGAGTTTTACCTACGCCGCTTGGGCCTAAAAATATAAAGCATCCCATCGGACGATTGGGGTCTTTCATTCCGCTGCGGCTTCTTCGTACGGCTTTGGAGATTACTTTTATTGCCTCATCTTGCGATACAACTCGCTTGTGAAGTTCGGCTTCGAGCTCGAGAAGTCTCTGGGCTTCCTTCTTTTCGAGTCTGGTCAAAGGAACTCCGGTCATCTTGCTTACGACTTCGGCGATTATTTCAGCATCGACTACTCCGGTCGATTCTTTATTCTTTTCATACCAGTCTTTTTGCATTTTAGCTTTTTCGTCAATAAGCTGCTGAGCCTCGTCCCGTAGTGATGCGGCACGTTCGTAATCAGCATTTTTGACAGCCTCGTCTTTTTCATGCTGAAGCCGTTCTATCTTTTGCTCAACCTCATTCAGGTCCGGCGGAGGAGTCATATTTTTAAGTCTCACACGTGCGCCGGCTTCATCGACAACATCTATAGCTTTATCCGGAAGGCATCTGCCTGTGATATATCTTGTCGAAAGCTCGACAGCTTGATAAAGAGCTTCTTCGGTAAATTTAACGCGATGATGTTCTTCGTATCTGTCCCGCAGACCTTTAAGAATATCAAGTGCCTCGTCCTTGTTCGGCGGGTCAACTATAATCGTCTGGAATCTTCGTTCCAGAGCTCCGTCTTTTTCGATATGTTTTCTGTATTCGTCCAGAGTTGTCGCGCCTATGCACTGCACTTCTCCTCTGGCCAAAGCGGGTTTTAGGACATTAGAAGCGTCTATTGCACCTTCGGCGCCGCCGGCTCCGACCAGCGTGTGGAGCTCATCTATAAACAAAATGACATTTTTGGCGCGTCTGACTTCATTGATAACCGCTTTGATTCGCTCTTCGAACTGTCCTCTATATTTTGTCCCTGCGACCATCATGGCCAAATCAAGAACCACGATACGCTTGTCTTTTAATATCTCAGGAACCTGTTTGCTTATAATCTGCTGACTAAGACCTTCGACAATCGCGGTCTTTCCCACTCCGGCTTCACCGAGCAGGACAGGATTGTTTTTGGTACGTCTGCAAAGTATCTGTATCAGACGTTCGATTTCGTTCTTTCTGCCGATGACAGGGTCAAGCTCTTTATTAGCTGCAAGCTCGGTCAAGTCTCTTCCAAAACTATCCAGAGCGGGAGTTTTACTCTTTGTTTTGGGTCTTGGCATAGCCGGCCCCATCTTCATATCCATATCAGGGCCTTCGGTTTCCACTCCGGCTCCGAGAAGATTAAGCACTTCCTGACGAACCTCTTCGAGTTTCAATCCGAGATTCATAAGAACTTGAGCAGCAATACCTTCGGTTTCGCGTAAAAGCCCCAAAAGAATATGCTCTGTTCCTACATAGTTATGGTTTAAAGCCCGCGCTTCTTCGATTGCATATTCGATTACCTTCTTGGCTTTGGGGGTCTGCGGAAGTTTTCCCATAGTAACAAGGTCGGGCCCGCTTTTAACCAATTTTTCAACCTCAAGCCGAAGTTTTTTAATATCGACATCAAGATTTTTTAGAACAGTCGCGCCGACTCCGCTGCCTTCTTTGACTAATCCAAGAAGAATATGCTCGGTTCCGATGTGTTCATGATTAAAACGCTGTGCCTCCTGATTGGCAAGCGCCATAACTTTTCTGGCTCTATCTGTAAAACGCTCAAACATTTTAGTCCTCTATCAAAGTATCATATGCAGATTGAAACAAATTAATACTGCGTTATTCTATTGCCAATTTTGATTACTGTCAAACTTAGTAAAGAACTTTAATCAAAGCTGCTAATCTTTATATCCCATATTCTTTAAAAGTGTTCATTTTACAGAGATTTAAAACAAACAGTAACCGCTGTTTTATCGGCAAAATCGCCGTGTTACTTTGTGCATAAATTGACTAAAAATGACACTTAGTAAAAATATGTAAGTGCAGTGATACTAAGGAGAAATGAAAACAAAACGCGCGTTAGTCCCAAAAGATTTTAAGCTTGCCCGTATTTTCTAACTTTCCCGTTCTTCCAAAAGCTGCCTAAGATATTTATTTTCTCTTCGGGTAGCTTCGAGGTCGAAAAGCTGATATTTTATGCAAACTCGCAGATAATCCATCGCTTCTTGAAGAGAATCTACACTTTTTTCCAGCTTTTTTTGAGTTTCCTGGGCTTCTTTTGCGATTGCAGCGAGCTTTTGATACTTCGAATTAGGAGCAGAACCAAATTGCTCGACAAGTTCCCTGAGCTTTTGCTCTATGTTTGCTTCTTTCATCACATCTTCCTTCCCGAATTTGTAAAAATGTCAACCTTTGCGCGGGAAAAAGAGTTTTTCCGCTACTTCCGATAAAACTGCAAATTTCATACCTAATAGCTGTTTTTGGCATTTATGAATTGCCGCAGATTAGAGTGTGGAGAAACAGGTTTGTTTCGCGGTTTGTTGTAGCTATTCTGCCGGTTCTGCCGAACCGCTAAATCAAAGATTATATAACAATTACTCGTCCATGTTGATAATAATCAACACGCGGTTATTTTAATGAGCTTATTTTTGTTTATAAGTATGTTTATAGAAGAGGCTTAGCTGTTATGTTTATAATTATAAACACTAAGGTTTACTAAAAACAACAATGGCTTATTATTAGTGCCAAAAATAAGCTTTTTGTAGATGTAGAGTTGCAAGAAATATGACAAAAAATTTCAGAAGATGTCATTAGAGATAGGCGCAGAAAAACTCCGCCAGACTCACTTTAAGTCTGTGGCGGATATGTGTTTTAAATGTTTTTTAAAATTCCCTTAAATATTCATTAACTTATTTTTTTCAGCAATGTAAACTTCATAAGGCCATTTGGCTGGTGCTTCTACATCCTTATAATCACCTACCTCCGTCAGGTTATTTTGCGGCTCGGCGGAATCTTTGGCCTGCCACGCAAGCAGCCAGTATTTGCAGTCCTCTGCGTCCCATTCATCTTCGTCGTATCGTGCCGATAAATTAGTTATTTGCGAACCAGACTGGAACTTGTCCCACCTAAAGAAATCTTCCGTATCTATCTCGATGTAGGAATCTTCTACGTAAGCGAGAACCTCCCACTCGCCGTTAATAAGGCCCGTACCGCGTATACCTATAGTGTCACCGATATCACAAACTAACCCCGAATCTGTAATCGGTATCCGTGTCACAGTGCCGCTGGGATTTGTTGTTACTGAGTCTATCGGCAGGTTGTGCCAGTCATCTCCCAAGGCCTCCTTGATAGTCAACTCCCGCACTAATATATCGTATGTTCTCTGTGTTGACCACTCGGTTAAGTAATCTTCCGTTTGCTCTCGTAGTATGTATTTGACCGGCTCGCTGCCTTCTAAGTCTTCGCACAGGCAGCAGTCGCCGGCAAGCCGCAGCTCAAGGTGTTCTTCAATTTCGTTCTCTTCGTCTTCAGGTATATATTTAAAGTATGCGTATGGCAGCTGATGATGAACAGGCGGGTCCGGCTTGGGCGGATTAGTGTCTGGAACATACGGGTCAGGGTCATCGTAGTGGCTGATAAGACACCTACTCCATACTGAAGCAGGTACCTTTTCCCAATTGACCATAACAAACGGGTTATCGTAAGTTATATTGAGCGGCACGTAATATGCCGCGAAGTAGTGCGTCCAATAATGGACGCCATCTTGGTATTTTGGCTCTTCTCTGCATACGTCCAACCCCGGCAATGGATTGGTAACCCGTAGACGTAACCAGTCTTGATTTTCGATACTATCTACCCTCAAACACAAATTAAGATAGTGCCACGTCTGGTTATCGTTAACCGGCTGTTTGACTGTTGTCTCGCCGACATCAAATGTCGCAGGGATACAAGCGTCGAGGGGTTGCCCAACATTCCACGACTCCGGCCAATTGGGGCAGCTTTTATAGTTGATTCGAATAAAGGCATTGCCGTATTGTTTCGTTAATGGGTCTCTAACTGCGAGTTTGAACGCTCGCTCAGTAAATCTATAAGGAATCGGCCCCATCTGTAAGCTACCCCAATACATCCATTCTCCAGTGGTCCTCGACCCAGCTATATACATTTGTGCCCCGATAAAGCCTGGATTAGCGTCTGTCCAGTCATCAGGGTCTTCCAGCATTGAGTCCAAGAGGTTCTCCGCAGCGGCTACAAGGTAGGTGGATGGATTATAGCCAGTTACAAATAGTGCGGGCTGTGAATCTTGTGTTTTGACCGTCAGTGAGAAATTAGTCCTTACGTACTTAGCAATCTTAAGCAGGTTGTGCATCTCTAATAAGCAGGAGCCTGCGTTATTGTACCCTGGACTATTCCCTTTGCCGATGGTGCATGGGTCATGTCTTCGGGAGATATCAGGATTGTAGCCGATGTAGTTTATCCCTTCGCCGATTACACAGCTAAGTGTAATATAAGTGACATCACCATCTTCGTCATACCTTAAATTGACAATGTAGCCGTATTGCATATTTTCAATCGACGAATTTTGCGCCGGACATAAATGAACCAGCCACCCTATATCCAGATTGCCGGTCAAGTCACCGGCAGCGATTAATGTTTGTGGGGTATTGAGCGTCGCAATCTCTATAAAACCCGTGTCAAACTGGTTTATGGTCGGCCAACTCGTCTTGCGGCTGCCCCACCACCAACACCATGACTGCGAGCCTTGTTTGCCCCACGCGTCATATAAGTTGGGCTGACCCATCTCGTAGCTTCGCATGAACGGACTAATCCGCCCCATTGAATTTTTCCATGTACGCCGCCACGTACCGATAAGAATATCTAATTCGTAATAAGCAATCAGTGTATCTAAGTTTTCCGGTGAATCTTTGCCTATCCGATATGCAATTTCGTGAGAGAGTGCTTTGGGGACATAAGGTGTTCGATAATCGAAGTACCAGTCATAGCTTCCTTTTTGCTTAAGAAATAGCTCAAATCCGGATTCATTGCAGCCCCACAATGCATCGTATGCGTCAGGATGCGACTCGTAATTGCCATTAGTGTCCTCCAAACCGGCGCTGACCGAATATTGTGTCCTGAAGTTGGCTTTCCAGTCACCGTCTACCAGATGCCGCAGTGTCACAGAATCGAGCACCGTTTCTATGCGATTTTGAAACGCATAATTAACCTTCTGGTTGAAGTAGTATTCTTTATAGTTTCCTGTTATAAAGGGACTTGTCAACGGTAATCTTTGGGGGAAATCGCCTCCGCCGCTGTCTCCGCCTGGCGTGTCACTAAGGCCTCCGCCGTTACCATACTGGCTGCGATGGCCTATGCCGCCGACCGGAATCATAGCGTACTGGTCATAAGGTACATAATTATATTTAAAGTTTCTATTGCTCGTACCGCCCGACCATTGATAATTCCAAGGATTCCATCGCTTATCTATGCAAGCCAGCACAGGGCCAAGCGTATCTAACTGCGTGATATATTTTCGAAGGCACTTTACTTTTTTTCGATGCTGCCAGCGGAGATATCCGTCTGAGTGTATTACTGGCGGGTACTGCTCTTTTGGGTCGGTTTGGTACGGTAGGAATTTGTACGCTTCGCCCGCGTATAGCTGCACCGTTAAGTTGCCGGTTGTCGTGCTTCCACGGGCGGCTGTAACCGCAAAACAAAACGGGCTGTTCTTGTCCCATTGATGATATTTGTTCCAGTCTGCGTGTAGTTTCCATCGTTCGTTCTCGAACACCCATTCATTATCGTCAGGGTGGATAGAGATGGGAGGAGGGACATTCTGATTGGCCGCTTCTCTTGTTAACTCGATTTTATTGAACCAATAAAGCCAGCCATAATCTGGGTCTTCCCATGTAACAATCGATTCGCCTATATAGTAGGCTATGTCACCAAGGTTAGTGCTGAAATTATCAGGTGTATACTCGATGATATGCTCGTCGCCGACCGAAGCTCCGGCTTGAGGAAAAAGCAGCAGGAAAATTCTTTTTCGCAAATCTTCGAAGTATTTATGACTCGCGATAAATCTGCCGTTAGTAATATCCTCGGCAAGCCTGCCCCAGTTCGCCTGTTCCCAGTATACCTGACTCGTCGCTCTCATACGAACACCGCCTGCACGATATCGTTATCAGGGTCGAATCTAAGCCCGCTGTCGGCCTCGGCTCCTGTATATATAAGGTGCAGCAGAAGATAGTATCTTATATTGCCTAATACATATCTATAGCAGTAAGGTACGATAGAGCCTTGTTTAAACCACGGTATGCAATCTCGAACATCACGAGCAGGAGACTCGTGACCTATCGCGTACTCAACCTTAATCTCTTCTCGTTTTTCCCAGTATGTTTCGTTCGTCGGCAGCGTTCCCGGCGGCGGCGATAAAATACAGCGGTACGAACCGTCGTTTATGGTCGGGTACACTACTATATCGTCAATCTCGTAGGAAGCCTCACTATTCCACGTTGTATACAAAGAGCCTAAGGGCCTCAGCGTATAATAAGACCTGCCCTCCTGCTCACCAGGTATCTCGTACAACGGAGCTTCTACTACATAAGCCCATTCAAGTCCAGTCCCTGACACGGCCGCCACACCTCCGGCCCGAACGGCCTTAATCCCCTGTACTGTCGCGGGGGACTTAAGCCGCTCTTGCCTCGCCGCCTGATTCGCCTGCTGCACTCTCAATCTTGTCGCTTCGTTCATTCGTCTTCTACCGTCAGATGTATATTCGTGATGGCCTCCGGCCCCGTATCATCCGCGACCGCAGCTACATAATTAACATTTTGCGATTCTCCGGTTGCTGCTCGGCTTCGAACGCAGAACTTATATCTCTGCCCGTGAAGCAGCGCACCCGACGTCCATCGAAATTCTCGCTTTCTTGTATAGTCCACTTCGTCCGCCGGCGAGGAGAAATCAAAGCCGCCCCCGCTGTCGATATATATACGGAACGATTCCGGCTTCGCTTCCTGTTCATCCGGCAGATACAGCCACCGCAAACGGATCCTGCCGCCCGACAGCAGCTCGGCAGTCAGCTTAATAGGCGGGTTGGGAATAGCTCCCATCATATTGCCGTCGCTGCCGATTCGAACTATGCAAGGCTCTGATGGCTCTGACATCAGCTCGCAGCATTGATTAACTGCCAGCCTCACATAGTGCCATATAGTATTTGGCGGCAAATCCTGCTCTTCGATTACAACTTCCGTATCCTCCGCATCCATCACAGCAACCGGAGAATCATAATCTATATTGCCGTCTTGACCGCGATATACATTAATCAGTCCCAAACACTGCCCCTTGTATGAGTAGTCGTAGTTTCATTTGCATCCTGCTCGGCGAGTACTGTTAACCCATCTCTTTTGTACAGCGTTAAGACTCCCGCTCCGGGATAATTAGAATCAGGAATCGTCATGACATATTTATTAGTCCCATGCCAGAACGGCCACAGCAGTGCCTGTACAAGTTATCGCGCTATCATATACTGTTATATTGGTAATTGGATTCGCCGTATTTGCGTCTGCTGTAACAACGATTCCGTGATAGTTTGCGGTAGGGGTAATTATAGTATTGTCAATAACCAGTGACGGTCTCTTGGCCTCGTCCTCAGGGTCTATTTCGATTCGAATTATGTGTGCGCTATTGTCTCCGAGCAGTGATAGGTTTTTAAAGGTTGCTGTCTTTGTCGTCATAGACCCGTGCATACGCACTACCCTTGTTTGGCCTGAAAGGCCGGTGAAGGTAACATTAGCGGCATCGGCTATACCGGTATCGTCAGCCTTCCAGCCCTGAAAAATTATGTCAATAGCACCGTCGAGGAAAAGATACTTAGCTGTCTCGTCGTTCGCTGAATATGTCCCTTCGATGATTCTGATGATATGGTCGTCACCTCCGGCAGACTTAGCTGCGGCATACGCAAGTCCCCAATTCGTCGCACCTTTTGCGGCAGTATCGTAAGGCGAGGTCGATGAGCCGGACTTATTGACATAAAACACTGTGCCTCCGCTTATCGCCGTCAACAATACCAACATTAAAATCATTTTCTTAATCATGCCAACTCCTTATATGGCGGCGGTTATTGTAAATCTGCTCGTCCGCATATCGCGGATATCCGTAATAATACCTTCCTCGTCCACATCAATTTCAGCTAATTTTGTATGCTCTGTCGCCGGCCAGCCGTCACCGTCGATCCCCGACCCGATTGAGTTATCGTTATTGAGCCAGACATAGGTAGTGTCGTTATCGGTCGGATTAACCGGCTCTCCGGGCTCGTAGGTTTTAATCGTCCCGTCATAATCATATCTTCCTCCGACAACGTTAAACGTAATCTCGCTCGCAGCATACACGCTCAACGCTCTCGCATAGTCACTGCTCTGCATGAGCCGCCAGAGCATCTGCTTGAATTGCAGGATAAACTCCGGGTTCCGTTCATCTATCAGCTCCAGCCCCCTCGCGGCGAAATAGTCGTCTATCACAGCTTCATTGGGATATGCCTGTATCATTTATAATCCTTTCCTTATCCATATAGATATTAGTTATAATAAGCTTCATTTTGAGTCTTTTCGCGATAACGACAAGCTGTGCCAGCGTTGGCTTGATCTCTTCACGCAGCGGCCATCCGCAGGGCAGATTTAATCCCGGTATTAACTGCTCGATATCCTGCGGATAACCAAGCTCTTCCATCCGAGCGTTTATTTGGGCAAGCAGCCTCATTAACTCGCTGCTTGGCATCTCGATTACTACGAGCTCATTATCTTGCTGCATTTCAGACATAGCAGTTTCATCCTTTCTTTGAGCTTCATATCGAGCTTCGCATAACTTATAATCTGCTCCACGCAAATCTTGCGCGTCAGCTCTGTTTTACTTTTCGCCTCAGCGGCAATCAGATCGGTTTTGCTTTTCACCACAGCGGCGAGCTGCTTATCTGTCAGAATATTAAGTTTAATTGTTAGTATTCTCATTTTTTTACACCGCAACCGTTGCGCATCCGGCCGGCACTCTGTTATCGAACAGCAGCTCCTGCCCCGATGCTTCTCTCAGCACAGTTCTCCTTTTTTTATGCGTATCGCCCAATATTTTTTTTGCGTCGAGCTGCCTGCCTTCGAGATAATCCTTCCATATAACTTTATCGTGCGTAAGCCAGTATCCGCCTTTAAGGTCTGCGACTATCATTTCGCCGCCGTCTCTGAGCTGCTTAATAATCGCCCGCATGTGCCGCCTGCGGCTCTCTCTGGAGCCGGACAGATTCAGCATTCCTGCTAATTCGGCTGCGACCAGAGGCCTCTCGGCCTCTCGCAGTATCATCAGGCATTTCCCTGCCTGCTCAGTTGTTATATTAGAGCTGCTCATTTAATCTTTTATTTATCAACCTGTGCCAAGTCCACTCGCCTATTCCGAGCCGCCTTGCGGCCTCTCTTTTTTCGCCGTGCGAGCGAGCCATTGCCACTGTCACCGCCTTGTCTGTTATATCCGCAATCAGTTCTCTTAGATTGATATCGCTGTCCGCCATCACTACCTCAAATCCGTAGCCGCCAGCACCGTTCCGTCCGAAGCCGCCGCCGGTTCAGGCAGGCGATACTTCGCGATGACTTCATGGATATCGAGTTCGCAATTACAGTCTATGCAAACCGGCTCCTGTCGGCTGCATCCGCCAAGCGTAACCAATATCGTCGCCAAAAATAAAGTCACTATCGCCTTCATAATTTTTCTCCTATTTGTAGTCGACCGCCTCCGGTAATTCAGGCTCGGCGAAAAAGGCGTCCGTTTCCTTCCGCCGAGCGTTAACACTCCTCAAATCCTCATCCGTGAGTTTTGCTAAGCCGTCTTTGGACACCGCCTCTTTGATAATAATGCACGACAACGCCTTCTGTCTGCTGAACAGGTTCTTGATAAGCTCCAGCGTGTCTTTTTTGATTTGGATAAAAGTGCTCTTCCGCCAGCCGAATTTTCCGAACTGAAGTTTCCTGCTTCGGTCCTTGCCGAAATCGTCCTTCCGGGCATTGGCGAACAGCTCGAGCGAATAGACTATCCCCTGAATCTCATCCTGCAGGGGCTTTGTTTTTTCGGTAAGCTCTAATTTCGCTTCGCTGATTTTGTCCGCTGCCGCATGCTCGGCCTGATTGATTGCAAGCTGCAGCTCTCCTAATTTTTGCAAAGCGATGTCGGCATCTTCGAAGGAGCCGATTGCGACCGTTGATATCTTATCCGATTTGACTCTTCGGTTTGTCATTTGCAACCTCCATGTCACTTTGTGCTTCCTGCATCGAGTTATATTGTTTGCCGGTTTGCCGGCTCAGTATTGCCTTAAGCCCTTCGATAACTTTGTACGCCTGCTTCGGCGATAACAAAGCGAGCCTGTTCGTTCCGCAGGCATCTTCACCCTGATAATCAACGAAGGTAACTTTATATATGAAATTTCGTAAGTGCTCCGGACTCCAGCACAAATCGTCCGCGAGTTTTTGGACGGCGGACTGCTGTGCGTAGCTGGCAAACGCATCGTCCCGTTCGAGCGATTTTTTGCGGTAAAAATCATCAGGCTTACCCGGATGCCTGAATCCGAGCGATTCGCATATCGCCAATAAGTCTTCGACTTGGCTGTTCGTAAGCTGTTTGCAGCTTGTTGCAGGCCTGCCGTTGGAAAGCTTATACTGACCGAGCAGCAGCCGGTATCGACCCTCGCTTGCATTGCCCGTAGCTCGGATACCCGCCTTCTTAACGGCTATTTGAATCAGTTTTATTTGGCTTTTATTAGGCATCTAACTCTCCTGTAAAGCACTCATAAGCCGGGAAGGTTTTATATTTTTAAGGTGCGCTTTTCTTTTAGCTTCGCGTTCGCTTTCTGCCACAGCCATTGCGACGGTTAACCAGTCGACCTTGCAATCGAAGTCATCAGGCGTAACAATATGGATGATAACATTCTGCCCTTGCCGCTTGACCAACTCAAGCCGATTACGCCGTTCATCTGCTGCGTCAGATATAATTTTGATTTTTTTCATATTACACTATAGCCTTTTTTGACTGCCCCAAAAAACCTCTTCGGCAGCTCTTCCAAACTGCAGTTGAATTGACTAAGCAGCAGCCGCAGGTCATCAAACGATACCAGCCTGATATGCACCCTGATATTCCGCAGCGTTTTACAGAACGGAATATTAAGATGCCACGCTACTCGTTTCGCTTGTTCGTAAGTCATTATGGTTTCGCCGTCACATCACAATGTTTACCTTGTTCAAATCCTTCTTTATAGCCCCAGCTTATAAGCTTAGCGATTCCCTTAATCAGCCGGTCCTTACTAAAAGCCGAAAGCTTTTTGCATTGCGGACTGTGCTCTACGTATCGCCGTGCCCTAAATGTATGATTCGGAATCATCTTTTGCTTATCCCTTGAGGCCTGATATCAAAATCTTTATAGTTAAATAGACGGGCGTTCCCGTCGCGGTCTATCGCATGCATCCCACTCTGACCTCTATAATGGAATACGCAGGGGCCGCCGTGCACAAGCTTGTTCGTGCCCTTGAGATATACCTCGATTTTTTGTCCCGTCTTCATTTTCATGCCTTTTATCCGGCTTTCGCCACTGCCTGCCGTTCCGTCTCTGTTTCATCTCTATCGAACACCGCGACCGGCAGCCGCTCTTTGACCGGCAGCCGCAACTGCTTAATCGCCGACAATATCAGCTCGGCATCGACTTCGAGTTCTCTCTGTTTTTTCTGCGATTCCATATATGGCCTCGAGATAAACAGGGCGTCTATCACCACGCTGCAAATCCTAAGCCGCCCGGTATGTGGAGTTTTACAAATCGCTCTTAGCGTCTTGATTCCGTCAGTTGTCAGCTTGATGCCGCTGCCGTCGTAGAGTTTGCGGATATCATCTGCTGTATATAGCCCGCCGTCGCCGCTCGAAGCGTCCTCGTCAAGATTGAGGATTTGCATCAGGCGGCTGCTGAACTGGTCCAGTGATTCACACCCGCGCTTAGTGGTCGGGGACAGTACGGTCTTGAGTAGGTCGGAATTACCCGCCAGTATCATTGGGCAGCGCGACTTGACTGATATTATCTGACGAAGCAGGTCAAGCTGATACACGTTCAGAAAGCTCGCTTCGTCGATAACAATAATCGACCGCATATTACTTAACTTAGTGATTATGCCTTGGGTTATAGTCGACAGGAATCCGTAAGTAATTATCCCGCCGATACGCTTGGCGATTTCGGCGAATATCATTGTTGTTTTCATCCCCCTGTGCAGCTCGACATATATGACGCTCTTATTGACGGCGGCATAAGCCTCAAGGCACCTTGTCTTTCCGTGCCCGCTGTCGCCGATAATCAGTCCGATTTTCCCTTCTTCTCTGCTGAAACCGTCCGTATGCTTTATGACTGCCTCGATTTTTTTGGCGACCGATGTTTCGACGTACGGTTTATTGCGGACATTCCGCTCTCGGCGGGTAATTGAGTTCATTAAGTGAACCATCTTATTAAGGATATCGCCGAGCCTGCCCTCGTATTTTTTAGCCAGCACCTGACTAAGCTGCGTCGAAGATACGTCCATCATCTTGGCGGCCTTAGTCTGGCTGATTTTCCTCGCCTCGAGAAAATCCTTAAAGTCTATAATGACCTGAGCTTCTTTCTGCTCCATCACAGTCGGAATCCTTTCGCTTATTATCTGAGCATCCTGCTCCAGCGCCTTTTGGATGCTCCGGTCAATCATCGAACAGCTTTGTCCTTTTGTCATTTTGTCTTAACATATCCACATCGATATCCAAACCTAAGACGCGGGTAATCGTCTCTCCGCCCGCCGCTTTTCTAACTTCTTTTATAATTTCGAGCTTCTGGGCTTTTTGCACCTGCTCGTTGAGCGGCGTTATCACCGGCCTAAGCCTTGCCGGCCTCGAAGCCGGAGCCGGTCTTGCCGATTCCCTCATAGCGTTAAGTGTAAGCGTAGTCAAATCAGTATTCGCAGTCAGCCGCGAATCCCTGAATTGCCTTGTGATTTTAACAGCGCGGGCTTTTTGTTTCGTTGCCTCGCGAAGAGCCTCTTCGTTTACGGCCTTGCCGTAACTAACTAATTGGTTCTGCTCTGCGATTGTTATCAGCGTCAGTGTTGTAGCGTCATAGATATGCACGTTACGCATATCATCCGGGTCATAGGCAACGCGGACCTTTTGGCCCTGTGCCATAAGCAGCCGTTCGTCATACTGGCCGTACCAGATGCCCTTAAATCTGACTCCGTTTTTGCCGACAACTATCTCGCCGCTCCAGACCCTCATAAGTAAATCCAGCACGCCCGTCTGCAGCGTCCGCGTATATTGCCTTGTATTGAGTACTTCCAGCGGCGTCCTCTGCTCCATCCCCGCGCCGCTATGGGCTGAATTGTTATAGACATCGATATAAGAATTGACTAATTCGGCAAATTGCTCAAGGCTGTATGCCTCGGCGATTTGCCTTTCGTTTTTGAGCAGCTCGGCCAAATCCTCCGGCTTTCTCTGTGTATCTTTGCCGCAGTAGGTATCGAATGTTTTTGTGAATTGAACATCGAGCGTATCGAAGAATCGCTCAATAGCCTTACTTTGCGGGTGATATGGTATTGAAAACGAAATCCCGATATTCATCATCGCGTATATACCCGCGACAAAATGCTCATCTATATAACCCTTGCGGACAGCCTTACGGCGTTCCTTGGTTGTTCCTGTAAACAGCTCGCTGTCATAGTCTTTGCCGTTATCTATCTTCACCGAATCAGGCGGTCCGTATTTTTCGATTGCCCTTTTCATCGCGAGCATAATCGTTGTCTGGTTCGGTGACGCCGAGATATGAATCCCTACAATCGCCCGGCTCCTCATATCCTGCCACGCCGTAATCCACGGCCTCACCCATTCATTGTGATGCCTGACCCAGCAGTTGAACTGGCTGTGGTCGCCGACCCACACACTGCCCGGCTCGACGCTGTCCGGGTCTTTTTGAATATACGGAGCGCATTTTGCTTCGTATGCCGCGAGTCCTTCGCGGTGCAGCACGCGCACCGGCAATGGTATTAGTTCGTCCGCGAGCCTGTGCATATATGACAGGCTCGGAATCTTCCAGCCAAGGGAATCTTGATTATTAACGTATTTTATATTCTGCCAACAGCTCTTCAGTGACAACTGCTGCTGCGACAGATACATGGACTTGAAAAGCTCGAACGCCTCAGGGCTGATGCGTTCACTGCGGAATTTACTCCTGCCTCGGTAATCGACTAATCCTATTAGCCCTTCCTCTTTGTATAGTGACATCCACCGATACAGCGTTCGTATCTGTATCTGCTTAGCGGCGGCGAATTCCGCGAGCGCCTGCGTTCTTGAATTACCGCTGCGGACCGCAAGTCCGCAGTATTTTTCCGACTCAAGCACGATACCGAGACGTGCCAGAGCTTCGGAGCGTTTTTTGGCCGGCACATCGAGCAGCTCATCCGATATCTGCATCGCGGCGGCAGGACAGCCTAATCTCGCATCGGCGCTGATTGGTATCTGCCAGCCGCCGTCGCTTTTCACAGCGCCTCGCAGCTTACCCGTATCGCAGAGCCGCCGTATATGGCGTTCGGTCTTACCGAGCCTTATCGCTGTTTCCGTTATGGTCAAAAATTCAGTCATACAATTTTGTTTATAACCGCGAGTGTTCTATTGAGTGCACCTTGCAGCGAGCTAAGCAGCTCCTTCAAGTCAGCTCCTGACAATTCATGCTGTTTTTTGTAGTCTCCGCCCGGCCCAGTAATTACCGGAGCCGGCTCCGGCAGCTCATTCATTCCAACCCAGTCTCCTGACGGCCTGCAGAGATTCAGCGTGTCCAGCAATTCGTAGTCTTGATATTTGTGTATTATCCAGCGGCTGCTTCGTAAAAACTGTATTACCATCGTGCCTATATTGCAGGCGAAGCACCAGCCGTAATAAGTCCTCATTACGCGGCCCCATGCATCTTTTCCTTGGTCCGTGAGCAGCGGCTTAGTAAGCTGCTTAAAGCAGTGCGGACAAACCGCATCAGCTATTGTCGCATCATTTAATACCTGTCCTTCTTTTTCCATATCTCTGTATCCTTTGCAGCTCGCGTTAATAGTACGGCTGAGCAGTTTGGAATTAGCTCCCTGTTCTGCCCAGCCGCGTCGGGCCCTAAAGTAAAACCTTCGCTGTGCTTGGTTTTATTTTCGGGAGCTTTCGCTCAATAGCGGGGGCAGGACTCGAACCTGCAATCTCAAGGTTATGGGCCTTGCGAGTTACCATTGCTCTACCCCGCGATCGGAGCTGGTGGGACTCGAACCCACAAAGAAGGCTGCCTATCGATATCCGCAGACACTTCATCATCGGTGACGCGTTTTACCTTTTCGCCACAGCTCCGTAATAATTTGGGCAGCCTCGCTCGCTCATTGCGCACGGTGTAATTTACCGTTAGAGGCCCGGCTGCCCTGCGCTATATATTTTTCAAAGAACCGGCACAATGCCGTTTATCTTTAAAGCCAGCCAAGCTGGCTTCGGAGGAGGGTGATGAAATCACACTCGTTTTTTCAATTCTCATTTTTGCTTGACCTTTACTAATCTTCCGCAATTAGGGCACTCTCACAAAGACCTGCCATAATTCTTTATATGCTTGCCCCTTTTCATCGTTGAGCTGCAGTAGCATTTAATAATCGCATCTGAGTAATCCTTCATTCTTAATTCTCCGTGCTCTCTGTGGCTAAAAAAGCGGAAGGCGGTACGGCGTGCACCGCCTCCCTGTCCGCAATGGCAAAAAAAAGAATATTATTTTCCCGCATTTGCGGGGCTTGTTTTCCGGCTGCCCAGGGGGAGGGATGGGCAGCCTTACGAAGAGACATTCCGGTGCTTCGAGGCTCACAGCTAAAAAATTTCAGTGCTATGAACAAAAGAATGATTGCAGTAACGGCAACCCATATGTCAATTTTTTCCTTGCTTTTTTTGCAGACTGCTGTCATAATCTTTTCCTTGGAGGAACGGATTCATCCTTTTTTAACAGCGTTCAAAATTCAGGGGGCGGTTTCCCGCCGCCCCCATAAAACTATAAAATATCTCAGCCGGCACCTGCCGACTGAGTTGGTTTCGAATAATCGACCGTGATATTATGCTCTAATATCTGCTTGTCGCAGAATGAATCAAGGACGTATCGAACAAGGTCATGCACTGACGTTCGGTACAAATACGGAGCAACCGCGTTGATTTTCGCAAGAAGCCTTGGGTCATTTTTATCGTCGAAATGAAGAGCATGTATTTTTCTTGTAACTGCCATAGAGTATATCCTTTTCCTAAAAGATTATTTAGTGTATCGGCCGTTGTCAAGAAAAAAACCACCCAAAAGTTCCAAAAAAATCTTATTACCTCTCTTGACTTGGCATAAGTACTTAATTATTAAATACTTATATGAAGCGAAAATTTATTAAAAGAAGCTTTAATTTTACGAAAGAACTGCTTGACGAATGGGAAAAGTTCCACGCCCCGAGCAAAGATTACTCACCCTCCGCCGCCGCCGCCTTCCTCGCGTACATGATATTAGAACCGGCCTTAAGGGAAGGACTTCGCAAGCTCGCCCTCGAAAAGGATATGGCTAAGGCCCGCATCGAGGCCCGCAAGCTTTTGAGGGAGACCTTGATTTCGGCTTATTGGTCGAATTTCGTAGGTACTTTTTCAGAAGAGGACCGGCGGATTCTTCTCGAACGAGCATTAAAGTTAGACCGAGAGCTTTCTGGGCGTTAGTAAGCTGGCTGTAATCGTCGAGTCGGGTGTCGTCTTCTTTCATCAGCACATCCCTTTTTATCGATATTACTACAATAGAAAGCGATAATCGGAAAGTTTTTCTTGATTTTTTTTTACGGCCCTGTAAAATGAAAGGTGAACTTTGAACTTTTTTGGAGGACAGTCCAATGAAGGCTCTTCTGTTATCATGCGTTATACTGCTGTTCGCGGGCGTATCCGCCGAATCGCCGAATATTGCGACACCTGCCGAAGACCCCAATCAAACAGAATCTGCTTCGATGGAAATCGACCCTAAAGTGCTGATTAGACAGCTCAATCGCCGCCTAATCGCCCTCGAAAAGCAGGTCTCGATTCTGCAGAGGGAAAACAGGGATAATTCCGTCAAGATAGACAGTCTTGAGCGCAGGCTCGCTTTAATCGAAGGACAGGCTAAAAAAGGGTCGACGGTTGTGCAGCCCAGCAGGTCTGCACCGCAGCCGCCTCGCAGACGGTCTGTATCCGGCTCGCAATATAAAAAATAAAAAAAAATAAGTTGACTTCTCTGTGATGCCGGTATATCCTGCATCAAATTGATATCAGCGAATAGTTCCCGCTGTTCGCTGACGGGATGCAAATCAGCACCCGCTGACTGAGTTGGTTTAAAAATTCAGGCAGCGGGTCTTTTCATTTTAGGCCCCTGCAAAGTTAAACGGATTTTATTAACCTTTTGCAAGGAGGCTCAAATGAAGCCGCAAAAAAAATTCTTAAAATCAATTTTAATCCTCTGTGTTCTCTGTACCCTCTGTCTTCTGCCGTTAACCGGCTGCGAACAGACTTCCGAACAGCGTGTCGCCGAAGTCAAACGGATCGTCGATAACGCAAACGCTATCAGCTCATCACTCGAAACCTCGATATCACAGCTCGAACCTGTAATCACAAATCTCCAAGCTGTGCTCGATGACCCGAACGTCCCCGAGGATATTAAAGCCGTCGCATCAAAGACCTTCCAGTCCGCGCAGCAGCGGCTAAGTCAGCTCAAAGCCCATAAGCTGCGGGTTGATGCGGCTTTAGTAAACGCAAAGTCCATTCTCGATGCCGCTGCGGCCGGAGATGTCGGAATAACCGAGGAGCTGCAGACATACGGCTCGTTAATCACGGCAGCCGGAACTTATGTCCCCCAGCCTATCGGCGGATACTTGTATCTCGGCGGCACACTGCTTACCGCACTGGGCGGATTAGTCGGCTCTATTCTCACTGCGATGCAAAAAAATAAGGAGCTCGAAGAGGGCCAAAAAACGCTTACGGAGGTTGTCATCTCTGTGGATAAGCTGCTTGGTTCGCCTGTTGTCTCGGACGCCGAGCAGGCGAAGTCAATTCTTGAGAAGGCCCAGAGCGGCACTACTCAGAACGCGGTTGACGCGATTCATCAGCCGGCCCGTTAAACATTACTAACATCAGCTTACTGGAGATTTTGAATGAGTCCTACTCTGCAGATACTGATGGTAATACTTAGCGCAGCCGCAACACTGATTAGCTCGCTCGTATTATACAATCTCAAGCAGCAGGAAAAACGTATCGACAAGCTCGAAACGGATTACAAGCTTCTCGCCGCCCGCAAGACCGATTGCAAGGACGAATTTGTCTCATCCGGAATATGGGTGCGCGAGGCAGGCTACACGCGTCAGCGGCTTGATGATGCGATATCGCTCATAGCGAGCCTCTCTGCGAAGGTCGATTTGCGAACGGAGATACCCATGATAGCTTCTCAGGTTGCAGCCGCCACTGTAGCTGAAATGATGAAGAGAATGGAGTCGAAGCGATGAGCGAAAGAATTAAAATCATAGAGGCCCGCAAGCGGATACTTCAGTATCTCGACATGATGTACCCGTCACCGATGAAGGCTGACACGCTGTTTCAGAGCATCGTATATGTCAGTCCCGACTACGAGCCTGCACTCTACAAAAAAGATGTCTATTACCTTAGGGAGAAGGGCTACGTCGAATTCGTAGATGAGAAAATCGGCGGCTTTAAAGACTTCGGCCAAAAGGTAATCAAGCTCACCGCCAGAGGAAAGGAAATCGCCGAGCAGACTCTGTCTGACCCGGCACTGGAGATATAAAAAAATGCAACAAAAAAAATGTCAATTTTTTTGTTACATAGGTCGAGGCAAAAGAGCCCACGCTAAATCGGGCAAGGCTCGCTTTGTGTTCTGGGACACTACCGGCGCAGATTATGACCATGCCCGTCTTGATACCATGCTATCGGATATTTGGAGGAAAGTGGGATATGCCTTGACAACATTTTCCCGCATTGAATTTGTTCGAAAAACAAGAAAAGTAATTTCGGAATTAGCCCCACATTGTATCAAGGCTGATACCGATGTCCTTGATGTTTCGTTCCCGGAGGGCACTATTCTTCGATTCCGAATAATGCCCTATGAATACTTGGCCGAACATCGGCCTATGTTTTTTGAGCCTCGACCAAAATGCTCAGCGTAATCAGCGTTTAAAAGGAGTTTGATATTATGAACAAAAAACTGTTTTATCTGGCTTTGATTTTCAGTTCAATCGCCATCCTTTTTGTAGGCGCATTCGCCGACACGATCTTCAGTAAATCCACCGACTCTTATTACGGCAGGCAGTCCGTCATCAGCCGTATCACCGCAGTCATTACGCCGGCAGCCGGCGATACGAACGATGTTAATTCGACGGCGGCCAGTGATATTCCTGTTTTCGGAGAGCTGCGGCAGATAACTATCGCAGCCGTCGGCGATGACACTGACTTCACGGTCATCGTCAAAAACTCCGACTTAATTACTCTTTATGAAAAAACCGACTGCAACACCGTCCTGCTGCCCTTCATCAGCACTCTCAAGATGCCCGACAGCAATTACCCCGGCATACTCTGTGCCGGCCCTTTGATTTTTGAGACTAACGATATAGATGTCAACAATCTAACTGAGCTGACCATCTCTATTGACTATATCGAGCAAAGGTACTAATGGCCAAGGACCGCCGCGTACATTCTGTTATAGATAAGCTCCCCGCCGACCTGCGGGAGACCTTGACCCGCATGATAGTCGATAACTATTGGCCCGGCGATTTCCCGTTCGGCAAAGGTTTCGGCTTTGGCGATGCCGCCGAGGAACCAAAAGGCAACCCCCGCTACGAAGACCTTGTTACTTACTGCGTATCTAAGGGCTACAGCGTCTCGCTGAGTTCAGTCGGGCGTTTCGGTAAGCGTATGCGGATTCTTGCCCGTATGAAGCAGGCTGGGGCCATTACGCGAGAGATTATGGCCGACATCAACGCCGAGAAGGCCTCCGCCACCCAGAAGGCAGTCGCCGAGATGATTACTGCGACAACGATTGAGTTTATTACCGACCACGATGATTTTTCGGCTAAGGAGCTTCGCGATGTCGCGATAGCGATGAAGGATTGCACCGCGATTGCGATTAACGCGGATAAGTACACCCGCGAGCAGCTCGATGGAAAAATCCAGAAGGCCGCCGCCTCCACCAAGGAAACACTTACGAAAGCCAACGTTGACAGAAAACTTATTCAGGAAATTATCGATGAGCATTTAGGAGTCGTAAAATCGTAGCTCAAAAGACTGATAATCTGATTCCAAAAGGCTATTTTCTACCGTACCAGAATGCGTGGATACTGGATGATTCCCGTTTCAAGCTTTGGGATAAATCTCGTCGGATAGGTGCTACTTACGCTGAAAGCTACAGAGCCTGTAGGCGGCGAAATCTAATAAACGAAAAACGCGACTACTGGTTCAGTAGCGCCGATGAATCAGCAGCTATTGAGTTTTCACTTTACTGCCAGCAGTGGTGCAAATTGTTTGAAGCGGTCATTGAAGTATTCACGGAAGAATTAACGGACGAAAAAGGCTATCGGTATAATAACTACGTTGTGGAATTTCCGAATGGAAGCCGTATTAACTGCATGAGCAGTAATCCTCGCAGGTTCAGAAGCAAAGGCGGCGATGTTTGTCTCGATGAATTTGACTGGCATGACAGTCCGGGCGATATGCTTGATGCCGCGTCCCCTGTTACAACTTGGGGCTACGATCTTGTTATTCTAACAACTCGCAATGGCGAGGGTTCCGAATTTGATAAGCTTGTCGAAAAGACAAAGAAGGTTGTCTCAGGCAGAGCGACGGCTAAAGAGTTAAGAACGTTGTCTTGGAATTATCACTTTACGCCTATAACTATAGCGGTAGAACAGGGACTCGCCGAGAAGATCCGCAAGCTCGACCGCGTTAATCAGAATGTCCGCGAAGATTTTATTGAGGAATGCCGGGCTCGCTGTCGCAACGAAGATGCCTTTAATCAGGAGTATATGTGCATCCCGTCCGCGACGGCCTCAACATTAATACCTTACGACTTATATCAAAGCTGTGAAGATGCCCGATGTCAGCAGGAGCTTGTATCTAAAGAGCCGAAGGAATATTATCTCGGCGGCGATATCGGCAGAGAGAAACATCTTACCGTCTTCTGGATTGACGAGAAGCTCGGTGACGTTTTTATATGCCGCAAAATTGTCCGGCTGCAGAAAACTCCTTATAACGTACAGCTTACTCTCTTAAGTGATTTACTTAGTAACCGGAACATTAAACGAGCCTGCATCGATGCTACCGGCATCGGCGATATGCTCGTTGAACAGGCACAGCGGATATTCGGCGAATACAGAGTCGAGAAGGTTAAGTTTACTTCCACAGTCAAAGAGCATTTAGCAAGCCAGCAGCTTGGACTGCTGCAAGACAAACGATGCCGAGTTCCCGACGACCGTCACGTCCGAGAGAGTTTTCATTCGGTAAAAAAAACCGTTACTGTCGCGGGCAATATCCGCTTCGATGCAGTCGCGACAGATGAGCTTGGCCACGCGGATGACTTTTGGGCCAGCGCATTAGCGAAAGAAGCAGGCAAAATAAATGAAGCCTCTGAGTGTATTTTATTATGAGCATAAAAAAACAAATTAGCACTTTCGCAGGAAGGCTTGTAGATAAAGCCTTGAGTTTATCGACTTACGCTCAGCTGTGGCTTAGCGGCGGCGACCCGCAAAGTGAATCCGACTCGAAATCCACTGCCCCTTATAAGCAGGTAAGCACTGTCTTTGCCTGCGTCAATAAGTTAATAGCTTCGATTCAGGGACTGCCTTTAGTGCTGTCCACCGTCAATGAAGATATCGTCGAGTCAGGCGCTGCGTATGACTTGCTCTTTAATAATCCCGCGACGAGCTGGGAAAACTTCGTAAAAGACACCATCGGATTTTATGCGCTGTATAACGATGTTTTTTGGCTCTTCCTCGACTCTGAATCCGGCGGTAAAGAAATCCGGGTTATATCAGGCCGCCAGATGCACCCGATTACGCATAACCGCTTAAGCAGCGGCGAGCTTATCGGCTGGGAATTTCGCGGCGTTCACGGCGAAACGCAAAAGTTTACTCTCGATGAAGTCCACCAGTGGAAATCTTTTAATCCCTACGATAAGTATCACGGCCTCGGCCCGATCGACGCCGCAAAGGTCAATATCGACTACACGTTCGCCTCTGCCCTGTACAACGCGAACGTCTTAGCTAACGGCGCCGAACCCGGAGTCATAATAGCTCTGCAGGGCAAACCTGCCCCCGAAGAGATTCAGATGCTCCGCGAGAATTTCGACGCTCGACATCGCGGCGCGGCCAAAGCCAAACGCACTGCCGTTATCACCGGCGGCGCCGACTTAAAGACTGTCGCGATGAAGCTTGCCGATATGGAAGTTGCTCAAATTACGGAATTGAGCGACAAAAAAATCTGCTCGGCCTTCGGTGTCCCCCCCGGCGTTGCCGGCCTAATCACCGAGGCCCAGTATTCGCAAGGCCCTGCTCAGCGTGACTTCGTATTCAATACCGTAATCCCTCTGGCCCGCCTGTTCGCAGGCCATATTACCTCTTCGCTCTTGACTCGCGTCCCCAAGAGCAAATGGCTGGGCGGCGGATTCGAGACCGTTGCGGCAGCCAAGCTCCGCAATAATAAATCCTATTGTTATCATAAACAAAAAGCCAAGGACACCAAGTCCCAGTTATTCGCATGGTTCGATACTGCCCAGCATCCATCGGTTCAAGAATACGACAGGGAAGTCGCCGAGAAGGCTTTGAAGTTTGTCGATGCCGGCGTCCCCTTAAATGACATAATCGAAGCATATGACCTGCCGTTCCCGCTAACCGATGCCGGCAAGTATCGCTGGGTCGGTATGGGCCAGGTCCCGGCTGATTATATACTCCAGGCCGGACTCGAAGGAATCACAGGCCCGTCTCTTCCTGAAGGCGAAGAATCCGAGGAAGAGCCGGAAAAATCCGTGAACAGCGAACGTCAAGCGGCGAGCGACTGCTCCAAGGCCGACGAGCAGCAGCGGCTTCGAGTATGGCGAGGCTGGGTAACGAGCTGGCTCGGCATCGAGAGGGAATATCAAAACGCGATAAGGCTGTTCTTTGTGAAACAGCGAAATTCCCTCATCAAAAAACTGCAGGCCGCAATGCCCGATTCGAAATCTGCGAGCGGCGAAATACGAGCGACGCCCGATGAGCTCATCGCCCGCGTTGTATTCGACATCAGAAAAGAAAACGGCAAATTACGCATCATAAATCAGACTTTCTTTGGCAAGGCTTCCGAGCTGGGTATCAGGCAGAGCCTAACTGAAGTGTTAGGCGTCAAAAAAGATGAGCTGAAAAAATTAACCGAGCAGACCCTTCGTTCTCCTGCCCTTAAGAAAAAGATGGAAATCAGTACGACAAAAATCACAGACATCAATAAGGTCACTCAGCAGCTCGTAGCCAAACAGCTCAAGCAGGGTCTCGATGCCGGTGAAAGCCTCAGCCAGCTTACCGGGCGGCTGAAGGACAGCTTCGGCTTCACTCTCAAGCGTGCCCAGCGCATCGCCCGCACTCAGACCGCAGGCGCCGTTGACAGCGGACGTCACTATGGGATGAAGACCGCAGGAGTCGAACTTAAGAGCTGGCTCACCAGCCGCGACAACGAAGTCCGTGATGCCCACAAAGAAGCTGAATCTACTTACGCAGCCGGTATCCCGCTCGACATGCCGTTCACGGTCGGCGGCGAGGAATTGCTCTATCCCGGCGACCCGGCCGGCTCGGCCGCTAATATAATTAATTGCCGCTGCCTGCAAATCGCAAAGGCCGCCGCAGGCAAAACTTTCGACATAAGTCGTTACCAAAAATTTTATTGCTATGCAGATATGCAAGAGGACAAAAAAAATGAAACCGGAAAATAGTAATCTAATTGGTCAGGAACGCCACTTGTTTTTGATGGTCAAATCAATCGACCAGACGAACCCTAATATCGTGCATGCAACCGTCTCTACTGACGAAATCGACCGCTACGAGGAAATCGTTCTGCCCTCCGCGATTATTAACGCATTGCCGTCCTTCTTAGCCAACCCGGTAGTCTTACCCGCACATCAGCATCGCCTCGAAAATGGCGAGCCGCCGGTAATCGGCCGCGTTATTACCGAGTCTATAAAAATAGCCGAGCATCAGGTAGATGTTGATATCGAGTTTGACAACGACTCCCTCGGCCAAAAATACGCGGACAAGTACCGCAAAGGTTTTATGCGTGCTTTTTCCATCGGCTTCAGAGGCCTCGAAGGCAAATACGAGCAGCTCGCCGAAGCTGCCAAAAATACCATCAAGAAAATCTGGACTTGGACTTCGATTGAACTTCTCGAAATTTCCGCCGTGGCGGTTCCTGCAAATCGCGGAGCCCTTGCCAGAGCTAAAGGCTATTACGAGCCTGATGAAGTTCAGGAAATTGTTCATCAAACGCTAAAAGAGCATTTTAGCGCATTAGAAAAAAACATCGAACAAAAATTCGATGAAATCAAATCACTCTTAATCGCTGACCCGGACGGTCTGGCTAAGCATCTGCTCGACGATGCCGAGGCGCTGACTGAATCCTGCGGCGAGAACGATGTCGAGCAAACTGATATAGCTGAAAAAATAATACAGACCTTAAGTAGCATGAAGGAGAATTAATACTATGCCAGTAACATTAGAGATGATTCAGAAAAGTGTGGAAGACTTACAAAAAAGTCAGGCCACAAAAAGCGAGGTTACCAAGCTAATCGAAACCAAGCTGGCCGAAGACGAGGCCAAAGTTAAGGCCGAGCTTGGCGGCGAGCTGAAAGAAGCCCGCACTGCCGTTAATGAGCTGAAGACTCAGGCCGATAAAATGGCTGCCGAGATTGCCAACCTCAGAAAAAGCCGCTTCGCCGAAATCCGCACACTGGACGGTGACTACAAAGGCTTCTGGCCCAGCCTTGATATGTGCAAGGACTTTGGCTTGTTATTGATGGCGGTCTGCGGCTCGGAATCCGCGAAACAGTCCCTCCAAAATCGCGGTATCGAAATCCAGTACCTAAGCAAAGACGGCGAGCTTAATACTAAAGGCTGGGGCGACCCGACGATACCGGAAGACTTCAAGCCTAATCTTATCGAGCGAATCGGCCGCTACGGAGTTTATCGCCGCAACGCCTCGATTTGGCCAATCGGAGCGAGCAGCTCGTTTCCGATCCTCACCGGCGACCCTGAGGTCTATTGCCTCGATGCCGGCGTCGCTCCTCCCGGCACTACGCTTGGCTTCGGAGCTGGCGGTTTATCGCCGAAGAAATGGATTTCCTATATCCCTATTCCCCGCGAGCTAACCGAAGATGCGGCTATCGCTATCGGCGAAATCTGCGGACGGCGATTGGCGAGGGCATTCGGACGTAAAGAGGATGCCTGCGGCTTCTTGGGTGACGGCTCAAGTGCATACTTTAACTACGTCGGCTTAATACCCGCCCTGTTAGCCGTTAACGCGACCGTCTCTAAAATTCTTAGTCTGCGCGTTCAGGGCACGCCCGGCTTGTGGGCGGCGATTACGAGCGAAGATATATTGGCTCTGCCCGGCCTGATTCACGACGATGCCGATGACGACGTGGACCTGAAATGGTACTGTCACCGCAACTTCTACTATACGGTCATGCTGCGAATCGCACTCGCGCTCGGCGGAACTAACGCGACGGAGGTAATTAATACGGCCTTTACTCCGAACCCGTATTATCTGGGCAGACCGGTCGAGTTTGTCTCTCAAATGAACAGGGTCAAGGCCAACGCCGACCACGTGCCTCTGTTGTACGGCAACCTGCGGCAGGCCTGCGTTTTAGGCGACGCACGTCAGTTCGAGATTGCGACCGACAGCTCTGTACTCTTCACTTCCGACAGTATCGCGATGCGTGCGACCGAGCGTGTCGGAATGAATAACGTAACCGGTGTCGGTAATTCGACCGACAAGGACGAAGCTGACCAGGAGCAGGGCGTAGTAGTCGGCCTGTATGCCGATATCGCTTGATTAATTTCTGTTTTGGTTTTTTAAAAAAATGAGAATCTTTCCTAAAACAGACGGGGTATTAGATGGCCGAGACTTCGGTCCTCTGGCTCATCCCCCGTTTGTTTTAGGTCAACAAAGTACCGAAACGAGTACGTCTAATAAGAAAGGAATAAAAAAATGCTAAGACCACATGAACGCGAGAAGGTTGTCACCCTGCTGCCTCCGCAGCTGAAGGACGATGGCGACTTTGCGGGCAATACCTACCTCGATACCGCCGGGTTCGACGATAAGGTTCGCTTTGAGTTCCACGTAGGAACTCTCGATGCAGCCATCGGCTCGACCACTGAGGCGACTCCGCCGGTCATCGAAGAATGCGATACCGCAGGCGGCTCTTACGATGAGATCGACGGCGCGGAGCTTGATGCCGTTATCGGCGACAGCGATGACAATAAAGTCTTCGCGATTGAAGTCTCTCTGAAAAAAGAGCACGGCCGGTATATGAGAGTCAAGGCCCCGCACGCCGGCGACGGCACGACAGGCTGTAACCTTTGTATCATCGGACGTCTCTTTGGCGGCCAACAGATAAAATCGGCTGCAGATATGGGCTTTGAGGAATTAGTCGAGGCGTAAATGAAAAATGTCCTTCTCGCAATCCCGACACACGGCGGCATCCACGAATCACTCGATGCGTGGAAATCTCACATTGCGGCAGCTATGCCCAATGTAAGAGATGTTAATTCGACCGGACGCCCGGTTGATTTCAACCGCAACAGCCTGATACGGCTGTTCTTGCCGCTAAAAAATTTCGACTATTTAATGCTGGTCGATAGCGACATCGAGCCGCCAGTAGACTGCATAGAGCGACTACTGGCCTTAGATAGTCCGTTGGCAGGCGGTTGTTATCCCGTCTGGATGCACAGGGGTTTGCGATGGGCATTAATGAACAAAGACACTGACCGGCGCTATCGGCTGCTCGAACGGCTGTCTTCTTTGACAGAACCGTTCGAGGTTGATGCCGGCGGCGCCGGCTGTCTTTTAATCCGCCGCGACGTATTCGATAAAGTTAAATGGCCTTGGTTTAAGTGGATTGAATTTGAGGATGGCACGCAGGAATCGGAAGATGTCCATTTCTTCCGCAAGTGCAACGAGGCCGGTCTCCGCGTAAAAATTGACCCGAAAACAATATGCAATCATTTTAAAACCATAAATATAACAAGCCTGATACAAACCAGTATGCTGTTTCGGGCTGAAAAAAACAAGGAGTCTAATCATGTGGGTTCACATTAAAAAAGGCTTTTCCGGCAGCGTTGGCGGTCAATATTTAGTTCTCGCCTCTGGTCAGAAATATGATTTGCCTGCTGATATCATTAAAGCTCTCCGCAGCGACAAGCTTTTGGGCCGGAAAAATGTTGTAGACACTATTCCGCCGTGGGAAGAAAAGGTTGACCAAAAAGCGGTCGAACAAAATCAAAAAACCGCCGACGCGAACTCGGCAATTAAAAAGGCTGAGCAGCTCGAAGAACACTGCAGTCAACTCGAAGCGGCAATCGGAGCCGGCGAACTCGAACTTAAAAAACTATTACCGGAGCTTGAAAATGCCCACAAAACCGCCAGACAACTCGCGAAAGAGGCCGGCCTTGAATGGCCTCCCAAAGCAAAGCCAAAAAATGCAGGACAGTCCGAAGGATAGACAGTTTCACCCTGCTCGGAACCCTGATTACAGGACAAAATAAACGCCTTATAAACAGGTATTAATACATGGCTAAACTCTTACTCAAAAGTGTCTACCCAGTAGATTATGCCACGTTAGATGAATCGTCTGTACTCTCGCCCGGCCAAAGCGACTTCACGTACTCGTGTTGGGCCAATAAACCGCCGTCTGTCTCGAGTTCTACATTGATAATGGCTAATGACGCACAGTATCAATCAGTCGTACTATATATTACAGCGGAAGGCAAGGTTAGGTTTCATGTGCACGATAACCTTGCAGCTCAGATTGACATCGTAGGCAATACTATAATTGAAGATGATAAACTGCATCTTTTAACTGTTACGGGTGATCGAGACGGCTTACTGCGGTTGTATATAGATGCCGTTGAAGACGCAGAACCGTTAGATATGTCTGCTCTGGCCGGAAGGAGTCTTATATTCGACAACAATAGCACATTAATGGCAGGGCCATCTGTTGTAGGTCCTCCCGTAGCCACTTATGGCGATCAACCTGTGTTCCTCAAAACAGCCCTTACCCCGCAGCAGATCGCCGACATCTTATGGAATGACGGCTATGGTCGGAATATCGACGAAGCTGAGATTGTAGATGTATCACCATCTGGAGCCTGGTACTCGGAGTTTGATGCTATAACTCTTTGTGCCTTTAAGGGTAGATTTTTTAGAGAAAGTGCATGGCATGACGAAGGCGGTACGCTTAAAGGCGGCATTGAGGTTATCGGCGGCGGCGTACCATTAAGAAGCATCGTTACCGCGACGGCAGGTGAAGGCGGCAGCATCACGCCTTCCGGCGAAGTGAAGGTTGTCGACGGCGAAGATGAGAGTTTTACCGCAACTCCTGCAGCCGGCTACGCAGTCAATCAATGGCTTATTAACGGCAAGGTTATTCATACCGGCGGTCTGACGCACACGCTCCGCGACATATCCGATAACATGACCGTTGCCGTAACATTCTCCGTTATAACCCGTCAGCTCTGCACCTTGGCCGATATCAAGGACCGGCTGGGAATAGGGGTCGATAACACCGAATACGACTCCATGCTCAATAGGATCATCCTTGGACTGGAGGATGTCTTCAACGGCGAAACCGGACGCAAACTGCTTATGACTAATGCCGATGTCACCGAATATCATACCGGCAGCGGCCGCTACCTTCAGCTCGAACGATATCCGGTAATATCGATAACATCCGTCAGAGAATCCGCACTCTATACCTTCGGCGACGAGTCCGCCCTTACAGCCGACACTGATTACCGGCTCGTCCGGGACGGCAAAAACGGAATCATACATAGAATCGGCTTTAAGTGGTCGGAGTTCGATGATGCGATTCAGGTTATTTATCGCGGCGGCTATTGCGGCGCCGACGAGATGCCCGGCGAAGGCGAGCATGCTCTTCCCGCCGATCTGCGTGAGGCGGCGATATTGCAGGCATCATTCATATATAAGAGACGCAATGACATCGGCCTGTCTTCTGTAAGCGCAGAGGGCGGCTCTATCAGTAAATTCTCAGCTATGGACCTGCTGCCGCTGGTCAAAGAAACACTCAATCGATACCGGAGGCCTCAGCTATGATAGTGCAGCTCCAGATGGGACAGGAATTTAATGCAGCCGTCAGCAAGCTTGGCGCGATGGGACAAGAGTTAGTTGAGGCTTGTTCGAGCGGCCTCCAAAAAGGTGGCAAGCTCGCTGTCGGCGTCATCGCAAGTGATTACCTAAGCGGCCAGTCGCTTAAAAGGCGAACTGGTATGTTGGCTAAGCATATTGGAAGCTGGCTGCCGGGACAGCTTCATCTCGTTATCGGCGTCCCTGACAACTCGCCGGTCGATAAATATAAATGGCTGCTTGGCGGCGAAAGTAAAACCATAACCCCTAAGCGGGGCAAATCGCTGACGATTCCGATTGGCGAGGCATTGACCGCCGCCGGCGTTCCTAAATATCAATCTGTCAGAGAGGCCTCGCTGCAGCTTGGAACGACAATCTTCAGGCTTAAAGGCAAAAACGTCCTCGGCTATAAGCGGGGTAAAAAGGGAAAATTCCGGCCGCTGTTTGTTTTAGTAAAAAGCGTTTTTGTTCAAGGCTCGGACGCCCTCGCTGACGGCGTACTTGATAATCTCGATGTCATCAGCGGTGAAATCGAAACTGAA
>Ga0265293_10001228_pt1 | contig 56772 bp, 44 predicted proteins | sample Munlanlewell138R_FD_192505 | JGI IMG/M metagenome (GOLD analysis project Ga0265293, IMG submission 192505) | Leachate microbial communities from a municipal landfill in Southern Ontario, Canada - Leachate well 138R | ecosystem: Engineered > Solid waste > Landfill > Unclassified | place: Canada... | reverse complement strand
AATGGGAAAACAAGTATCCAGGGGCAACAAAAGTGTGGCAACAAAACTATCGCTTTGTTGAACAGCTTTTTGACTATCCGCCTGCGATTAGAAAGCAGATTTACACGACTAACATAGTAAAAAGCGTAAATGCCGCACTTCGTAAGGTAACGAATAATAAAGGTGCGCTACCAAATGTTGAGGCTCTGACTAAACTACTATATTTGCGAATACAAAACCTCACTAAAAAGTGGACTCATTGTATCAGAGACTGGGCAACGATAAGAGGACAACTGGATATTTTGCGCCCTGGATGGGATGGCGTTAGGAATGAGTAGGTAAATGTGAGTTTACACAAAGAACTTGACACTCCCTAAAATAATACAGGGCTCAGGTCAAAAGAATAAAATAAACTCTCCCGTAGTGCCCCATTTTTGGGGGAACTCTACGTAGTATATAGCTTTCCTGAGCTCTACCGACAAAGTCGGGAGTTTGTACTCGCTAATTTTTGACTGTTTTTGCATGGTTCAGAGCCACCTTAACTATTTCTTCGCAAATAAATATGCGGGTTAATGGGCTCTAGCTCATCTTTATCACCACGCAATATTGCCTGTTCGTTGAGGCAGCGCTTGCAAAGCAAGTCATGCTCGGCTTTGGGTCTAAAGGGAACGAAGTCTTGATTGCTACAGCGACAACAGGTGAAGGGAAATTCCTTGGTTTGAAGTTTGTGTCGCGCTGCCCACTCCTCACCAAAGGTGGCTTCTGCGCAGGATTTGCATAATATTGCGCCCGTTGTTTTGGGAATATAATTGAGTATATCGTTCACGCCGCAGCGCTCGCATTGTATCTCTATGCGTACCTTTGTTCCGTGTACATCGGAGGGATGCTTATTCGCGAAGCGTTCACGTGCTTTATTCTTTTGCTCGCGCTCATCTACGTGACAGCTCTTACACAAGACGCGCGAGCCTGTATCGGGTTTAAAGGGAACGCGCGATTCGCGTCCGCAGTTAGAACAAATGATGCTGTGTAGTATCTTCCCCCCTACGCGGATAATATTGGGGTTTGCCAAACAATCACTACACAAAACAACGCTGTGTTCATAGGGCTTAAACGGCACGCTATCAAGCTGCCCACAGTGCGTACACTTAATCTCGTAGCGCCCATCCAAACTATCGCCTTGTTCCTGCCGCCTATGCGCTCTATGGTTGGAGAGGCAATCTCGACACAAAACCGCTCGACCTTCAATAGGTTTGAACGGCACCACTATTTTCGCGCTACACTCATCACAAACAGCCTCAACACGGATTCTCGCCTCTTGTCCTTTAAACTTATCAAATTCGCCCATTCTGCTACCCTCTCTTCTCAGTATTCTCTCTTTTATGCAATTTTATTTCGCCGCCCTTAGTCTACAGGGCAAACGCAAAGTCGTATATTTGGCTGTTTTTAAGTTTTTATTTTTGTGGGGGGAAGTTTCCCCCTACGCCGCAACCCCACGCTTTGCGCGGGTTTGCGTCTACCCCCTCCGCGGGGACACCCCGCGACGCCCCGTTCAGTTTTTGGCGAAACAGAACTTTGCGGCTGCCCAGCCTTAGTCTAGCGCATTTCCTTCTCGTAGCTACGTACTTTTCGAGAATTTGGCATCAATTCGGCGAAGCGACGCAAATGTTTTTTACCCTGCTCATGATTATTCTGAGCAAAGTGCAGCCTAAAGAGGGCAAAATGCGCGGATGCGTACGCTTCATTAGCTTGGACAGCCCTATTCAGATAGATAAGCGCATTATCGACGTCTTTTTTCTCTAAATAGGCTATCCCAAGGTTGGTTAACACAAGCTCGTTATTCGGGTTACTAATAAGCGCTTGGTTAAGTACAGCAATACCTTCATCGCGTTTTCCGTAGCAAACGTATGCTGCACCCATATTCGTCATGAGTTGGTAATCGTTGGGGCTCAGCTCAAGGGCACGGCGATATGCATCGACGGCTCGTTCACAAAAGCCCAACTGATGCAGCGCAACGCCGAGGTTAAAGAATGCACGCGCAGATGGCTGGATCTGGGTAATCGCAATGAAGTCGTCTAGGCTCCGCGTGACTACTCCCGATTTAATCTGGCTAACAGCGCGTAACTCCAGAGCCAACAAATTGTTGGGCTGGGACTCGAGGATCTGATGCAGCATTTGCGTGGCTTCCTCGTAACGTTGGGCGAGTATGAGATCTTGGGCTGTTTCGGTGCTTAATTGCGCTTCAATGTCTACAACCGTATCGGTCGTTGCTACCTGCGACTCGCTGGTCGCAGATGTTTTAGCGCAGGATAAAAATGTCGACGCAAGCACTATGCAAACACACAAGACAAAGCTTTGGCGCATATATTACTCTTTCTCCCCGAGTACAAATCCCTTCCCCACTCCCAGTCTATACTCTATTACTTTAGCGCCGCTCTGTAAAGTAAAAGCCTCAACTTTCGCTCTAGAGCACTCAACGTGAGTATAGGGTTTAAAAAGCATCCTTGCTAAAGGGTGACAAGTTCTTAAGCTTCTGTTACGCTTGTGGCCGTGCAATAAGTGCTGGCGCAGCGATCGTATGCGCTAAGGCGCTAAATTTGGCTTTGTGTTGTGCGCAGTGCTACGATAAAACTTTTTGTTTAGCGGTGAGGAGATAATATGACGAAGTTAAGAATAGGCCCAGATAAGCGTGGTAATGTAGCGTTATGCGAGAACGGATTAGTCATTTTTTATGGTGCAGCATCATCTGCGCCAGAGTTCGAGGCAAGTGAAACGCTTTGTGCAAAAGATGCAGAGATCCTGCCAGGCTGGGTTTGTGCTCACACGCATCTTTACAGTGCTTTGGTACCCTATGGTATGCCAGCTCCGGAGCATGCCCCCAATAATTTCTTAGAGATTTTAGAGCGAATTTGGTGGCGTCTAGACCGTGCGATTGACCCTGAAATTCTACGGATATCTGCACGTCTCTATGTTGCTGAGAGCCTACTCAAAGGAACAACGTCCATTGTAGATCATCACGAATCTCCCAATTATATTGAGGGGTCACTTGATACCTTAGCCGAGGCTTTCACGGAGTTTGGTGCTCGTGGAATTTTATGCTACGGCGCAACGGATCGTAACTTTGGCCTTGAAGAGGGCAAGCGCGGAATCGACGAGTGTGTGCGTTTTATTCAAGAGAACAAAAACCCGCTTGTTAAGGGTATGGTAGGGCTACACGCTTCGTTCACCTGTAGCGAAGAAACGATTAAGTACGCTGCTGCTAAGGCTCTTCAAGCCAATGTCGGCATCCACGTACACGTCGCCGAAGCAGCCTCCGACGTTGAGGATGCGATGAAGCGAGGTTTTAGTGGACCAGCAGAACGACTTGAGAAGCTTGGCGCGATTGTACCGCAATCGATCTTTGTGCATAGCATTCACATGTCGGCGCAAGAAGTCCGCCAAGCAGCAAAACACGGAGTTTGGTTTGTACAAAATCCGCGTTCCAACTACGGCAACAAGGTTGGCTACCCACTCTCACTGACCTATGCTCAACGCGTGGCGCTTGGCGTCGATGGCTATAACGCCGATATGGAACAAGAGATGAACTTTGGCTGCGAGGAAGCAACGCGCCAGGGTGAGGATAAGGTCAACGTGATCCATCGCTTGTACAGCGGCTGGAGAATGATGGGCGATTTCTTTGATGCAGAGTTTGGCCCGCTTAACTCGATCGAAAACTGCAGGCGCTGCATACGCACCAGCGCTGCCGACCTCCGCATCGTCGATGACGAAGGCGTTCGCCACACCGTCGTTGATGGCAAGGTCGTTGTAAAAGATCGCAAACTCGTCAATGGCGATATCGAAGCCTTGCGCGAGGAAGCGAAGAGTCAAGCGCAAAGATTATGGAAAGAGATGGCCAAATACTAAAGTTTGGCTGTGCAATGAGACTTTGCACAATTCAAAATGCTGCATTGAACTTGACAAAAGCTTATAACTTTTAAGCAAACGAAAACACTTTTGTTCACTCGTTGGATGCAGTTCACATTTGCAAAGAAGAAAGAAGAAATAGATGCTTTTCTTAGCTACTTTGATGCGAATTATAAGAGGCTAGAAATGCGGCAAGAAAGCGAGCTAAGGCTCGCTACCGCGCCAAATGACGGCGTAGACGCGAAAAGACGTTCCAAAAAGCCGTACGTTATACGAGAACGAACTGAGTAAAATGGACAATTCGTACGATAATAAGCTAGAAAAATAGCTTTCTTTTGGGAAAGGGGCTTGCCCCTGTGCAAAGCTCTTGAGATTATTATCTAGCTTTAAAGGCTGGGGCGAAAGCCCTAGCCTTTAAAGCTAGATATAGTATTGTAATGGCATAGAGCGCGTTAGAGCGTTCTATATTTTATTGGCTTTTTTTAGAGGATGGTAAAAATGGAAAAAATTCTGGAGCGCTTGGGATTGAGCACAAAAGTCGCAGATCCCAAAACTTTGGATGAAACGATCGCGCGTTTTCGTGAACAAAAAATGGTGCTGCCGACATTTAAAGAGTTGGCTAACCCTAAGCTCATCGATCCCAAAATTCGCGAAAAACTAAAATCTGTCGACCCCGACGCGCCAGATCCCCTCAACCTCTATCGCGTACACTGGTTTAACAGTCGCGATCGCAAAGACTTTGTTGAGGTTCCTGTACATATTACCATCGGGAAAGAAATCACGGGTATAGACACACCCATCCTCGTTTTGGCTGGAGCTCTGCTCCCCATGATCGAGTGCCACAAAGTCCTTGCCGCTTATGCCTGCTTGGCTCCACGCGTAATCCTTGGCGCCTTCAACCCAACCAAACACCGCGCCATCTGGCCTTCCACTGGTAACTATTGCCGTGGCGGAGTCGCTATCAGCCGTCTCATGGCGTGTCGCGGCGTTGCCATTTTACCCGAAGGCATGAGCCAAGAGCGATTTAACTGGCTCAACGAGTGGTGCACAAACCCCGCCGAGGACATCATTGCGACCTACGGTTGCGAGAGCAACGTCAAGGAAATCTATGACAAGTGTAACGAACTCTCCGAGAACGAAGAGAACTTCATTCTCAACCAGTTCGCCGAGTTTAACAACCACTTGGCACACTATCTCTGCACAGGGCAAGCCTTTGAGAGCGTCTTTGAGCACTACAAAAAGTCTAACCCCAACGCAAAACTCCGCGCCTTCGTATCCGCAACAGGTTCCGCTGGAACCATCGGCGCTGGTGACTACCTCAAAGAGCGTTATGGCTCCAAAATCGTCGCCGTCGAAGCCGTGGAATGCCCAACATTACTTTACAACGGCTACGGAGACCACAACATTCAAGGTATCGGTGACAAACACGTTCCCCTCGTACACAACGTCATGAACACTGACTTCGTTTGCGGCATCAGCGAGCAAGTCTCCAATCACATCTACACGCTCTGTAACACCGACGTTGGCCGTGAATACCTAAGCACGCGCCGTGGACTTGATTCCGCAAGATTCGACGATCTCGAACTACTCGGGCTCTCTGGATACGCCAATATTTTCTCCGCCGTCAAAACTGCCAAATACATGAACCTTGGCAAAGACGACGTCATCGTCACCGTCGCCACCGATGGCGCCCGAATGTACAGCTCCGAAAAAGACCTCTGCATTGAGAGGAGCTTTGGAGGAAACTTCGGTATGCTCGAAGCTGCCGAAACATTCGGACAATACGCACTTGCTACGGCGACCGATCACTTCATCGAACTCAACCAACGCGATCGCGAGCGTGTCTTTAACCTTGGCTATTTCACCTGGTGTGAGCAGCAAGGTGTTGACGTCGAAGCATTCAGCGCCAGAAAAGACCAAGCTTTGTGGCAGAAGATGCGATCCTACGTTCCTGAGTGGGACAAAATGATCGAAGACTTCAACCGCAGAGTGAACGCATAGTTCTTCATGCGAAAAAGCAGCCGACTTTGCTTTCGGCTGCTTTGCAGAAGTAAACGCATTAAAAAAGTAGATCGAGTACTCTGTATTGCGAAGCAGGTTTTTGCACACGACAAAAGCCTGCTTTTTTTTCTCCTCCCCTAAGCACTAGCGGAGAACCCTGCGCAAGCGACAAACGATCCTGCACCAAACAACTCTGAGCCTCGACGCCCACCCCCTCCAGCCAAAGCTCGCGAATATCGCGCTCCCCCTCATTATGAATAAGAAACTCCACCACGCAGAAAAGCTTATCGCTTGATGCCGCTAGTGTATGCGTCTTCACCACTTTAAGCTCAAGCTCATAACGACGCGCCTGTTCGCTACGCGCGGCTTCGGATCTAATATCAGCGATATCTACACCGCAATCTTCAAGTTCACTGCACAACTGCGTCGCTAGCGTTAGAGCTGATTCAAAATTCCGTGATTTGCACAAATCATCAATTGTTCTTCTCTTTTTTAAAGCCTTTATAGGCTTTGCATAGCTATCTTGCAAAAAACTACGAACTTTCCACCCTCCACCGCTACGCTCCAACACCAGACTCGCCGTCTGTTCGTTGTAAGCCTCCACTTGCGCTGAACGCAGCGCGCTAAGCCACGCCTGCACGCTCGGATCGCTCGGATTCGCTGGTGCCGATAACTGCGGAATTCTCTGCTTAAAGTGGAAAATTCGCGTATCTTCATCCGGGCTGCTTGATTCCATGAGCACACAATGCGTGTTCTCACGCAAAAACTGCGAAATCGCCAGTTCCCTGTTTTGCATATCCTCACTTAAGCCAGCGAGCATCTCCTGGGCTACGCTTTTCATCGCAAGATATTCGCCATCGCTAAGGTATGGCTTCATTTCATCTGCAAGAAACCATGCAGGAAAACCGCCGTTGGAATATTTACACAAATACTCCGCTATCTCACTGGCTTGCTCAAGCACTTCCCTGTTCGCCGTTTTCGTTTTGCAGGAATAACTAAGCCCTGCGGCCAAAAGGCCGAGGGCTAGTAGTCGCAATAAAAGCGCCCTATTCATCGAGTACAACCTCTACCTTATCGTAACGGTCGAGATCCGCCGAAGTCGCCTTTACGGTCGCGTTGCAATAAGTCGTTTGACAGGCGTAAATCGAAACTTTTCGCTTCAACCCCCTAAGCACCGCCTTAGCCCCTGGGCGCACACCGTTTCGCTTACCAATGCCGTTAATCTTGATATCCGCTAGCGCATCCTCGCGCGGCGTTACCAAAACAATAGTACCAATCACCGTCTTAGCCGTCGCCGGAATAACCGTCTCATCCTCGCTTTCAACAGGCTTTGTCTCTTTTGGCCTACAGCAGCGATCACCACGCTTGGGATTGCAGCGACTAATCGGAACACAGCGCTTACTCGGTTCGGGCTCGATTTCGGGTGGTTCCTCAACAGGCGGCGGTGGCGGTGGCAAACTAAATGATGCCCTTATCGTGTATGGTGAAGAACCTGCAGTACACTTGAGAGCAACAAAATAACGATCGGGTTTTACGCTAAAACTTGGGAACTCGTATAAGCTTTGCCCTTTGGACAAACCCATCGTATTCAAATTTTGCCCAAATGCGTCGAGCAATAAAATCTGTCCCTCCATTTCTGCTGGCTTATCGATATTGAGCGATAGGGTAATAAGCCCCTCTTCTTGTGGCACGAAAAAATACCAGTCCTCATTATCGCCCTCAGGCGCAGAAATACTATCGGTTCGCGGGCTATTAATGAGTAGCTGCGTCGCCGAGTCTCGCGATCCGTCGTGACCTGTATTGGAGTTATAGGCTATGGTGTCAGGCTTGCAGCCCACAAGAATAACGATGAATAAAATGATGCTTAAACTTACAAAATTACGCCGCATGGATACCTCCCATAACAAAATCAATTCGGTGACTTAATGACAAAACTGCTAGCCTTTTTAACCTCATGCGCGGGAGCATTGCTGAGAACAAAGCAGTTATCTTCATTCACTTTTTCCATCTTAAAACGCCCCCCCTCAAGTATGGCGCCATCTACATAAATATCACCAACTGCCCCCTCGCGCACACCTTGACGTCGACCTGCCGACAGCTTGATACGCGCTCCAGTCTTTGTAGACGTTACCAACAAAGCGCTAGCCTCAATCTTCACATGTGGCCCCTTTATATCGCCAACTATCGGCTTAATCCTCGGTTTCTCAGTGCTAGCGACTGGCGCCTTCGTGTCGATGACCTTTATTGGCTGCGGCGCTACATAAGTCGCTCCACCACCTGCTGGCGCCACAATCGTGGGGCCAGCACTTTGCGCTCCCGGCGAGGCTATCCCACCCGAAGCTGCCGTAGGCAAGGCAACACCTCCCTCCCCTGCCACAGGTAGCGCAACACCACCACCAGGCGCAGGCATCAAGCCTCCAGCCACCCCCGGCGACTGCGTTGCTTCTTGTACATCCACTTTCGCCTCTTCCTCGCCGAAATCACTGTAAACTTCAAAGCGTGGCACCGTCGATGATGCTTCAAATCCTTCGTAATTCTGCACAAACGACGTGTTTAAGGAATAAATCGACTGTCCGCTCTCAGCCCTTAATTTTATATAATGAAGCCCCGACTCCGGTAAAAACACCGAAAACTCGTACGAACTCGCCGCGCTGGGCCGCCCCACCACCTTGATGGGTATACCGAAACGGTCGTACACGCCCACTTCGACCGCAAAAATTTCCTTCGCTGTGTCCCAAAAAGTGGTTACCGTTAAGTCGCCTGGGCTGGGCACAAACAGCATCTTCCAGTCGATTTCGTCACCCGCTGTGGGGTACAACTCATCACTCGTAACTACGCCAATTTCCAGCACCACCGCGTCCGCACGGTACGCGTCATGGTCAAATTCGGTGGTACATGCACCCAAAATTAAAGCTGCTGCTATGCCAAAAAGCCACAAAACTAAGCTCTCGCGTTTCATTTCATGCTCCTAAATCTATACACCCCGCCGTCCATCAACGATTTTGGCGCATTCGAGCGCAGATGTCAATCTGCGCGCTAAGACTTGGCTCAAGGCCAAACTTTTCCGTTCTATCCCTCTGCTGGGGGCACAGCCCCCTACGCGCAAGCTTCCTTCGTGTTCGGCGGCTTCGCGCGTTATTTTATGCGTTGTATGCGCTCAATACGCGCATCCAACGCATAAAATGCGCTCAGGCGCCGCTCACTCAGGTGATCTTGCGCTCCCCCCCCCCCTCCACGTTTAAAACAAATAAGTACAGATTAGGCCAAAATTCAAGCCCTAATTGCACAATCAGCGCTTAACGAATCCTAAGCAATGCCAAGGTTCCGCTATAGTTAACATACGCAAAATGTCGATATTTATTGCTTAAAAAGCTCTAATTCATACAAAACCAAGCAATCAACGGCTAGCACAAGATATAGAGAGCTTTGCTCCGAAGCAAAAACTCACTCTTTGCCAAAACGCGCAAGATCGCTTTAACTTTGGGGCAGAGTCACAAGAAGTCGTGAGTCACTAGCCATAGCGTCTTTGATCGCCTCAATAGCCCCAGCGTTGCGCGCCCAAGCTCTGCGGCTCAAGCCATTGCAAACGTCCCACGAAAGCATCGCTTCAGCCTTCGAAATAGCTTCTGCGCTCCCATCGAGTAACATACCAAAACCACCGTTTATCGATTCGCCCCAACCAACACCGCCACCGTTATGCAGCGAAACCCACGTTGCACCGCGAATCGCGTCGCCAATGAAGTTATGTACCGACATATCAGCGCAAAATGCGCTTCCATCGCGAATATTCGCCGTTTCACGATACGGCGAGTCTGTCCCCGAAACATCGTGGTGATCGCGACCGAGTACGACGTAGCCCTGTAGTCTACCCGTAGCAATCGCTTCATTAAACGCGCGCGCAATATTTATGCGACCCGCGCGATCGGCGTACAATATTCTCGCCTTTGAGCCTACCACCAAATTATTGGCTTGAGCTTGACGTATCCAGCGAATATTGTCCTTAAGCTGCTGTTGCACATGCGCACTCTGCGTTTCTTGTTCTTCTAAGCACTTTGCCGCCAATTCATCGCAAACGCGTAAATCCTCATCACTCTGCGAACAGCAAACCCAACGAAACGGACCAAAACCGTAGTCAAAACACAGCGGTCCCATAATGTCTTCAACGTAAGATGGACAGCTAAAGCTCCCATCCGCACGCAATATTCCGCTTGCTCCAGCCCTTGAAGCCTCTAGCAAGAACGCGTTGCCATAATCCCAAAAATGCATCCCGCGCTTCCTATGCCCTTCAATAGCCTCCCAATGCCTGCAAAGAGATTCCTCCACTCGCCGCTTGAAGGCATCGGGATCTTGCGACAAGAGCAGCAAACTCTCCTCAAAACCCATACCCACCGGGAAATAACCGCCACCAAACGGATTGTGCAGCGACGTTTGATCGCTACCCAAATCAACAGCCACATCGTGTTTTAGGAAAAACTCCCATAAATCCACGATATTGCCGTGATACGCGATCGAGCAAGCACGCTTCTCTCTACGCGCCTGTTCGACTTTTATCGCTATTTCGTCAAGATTATCAGAATATTCTTCGACCCAGGCTTGCTCATAACGTCTTTTTAGCGCCCTCGCGTCGACTTCGGCCACTACACCAATTGCCCCCGCAATAACACTCGCCTTAGCCTGCGCACCACTCATACCACCCAAGCCAGAGCTTACAAAGACGCGTCCCGCCAATGCGTCGTTCCCCTCCGCTCCCAAATAGCGCCGCGCAGCGTTGAGCAAGGTCAAAGTCGTACCATGCACGATGCCTTGCGGGCCTATGTACATAAAGCTCCCCGCCGTCATCTGCCCATACGAAGTGACCCCCAAAGCATTGGCACGCAAATAATCCTCGCGTCTGCTGTAGTTGGGAATCATCATGCCATTGGTAAGTACGACGCGCGGCGCAGCCTCCGAGGAAGGAAAGAGCCCTAGTGGATGACCCGAGTACAGCACCAGCGTTTGTGCATCATCCATCATGGATAAGTAGCGCATCGTTAAGCGGTATTGCGCCCAATTCTGAAACACCGCGCCGTTGCCACCGTAGCACACCAAATCATAGGGAAACTGCGCAACATCGGGATCTAGGTTGTTTTGGATCATCATCATGATGGCAGCCGCAGCGCGCGACTTTGCCGGATACTCCGCAAGATCGCGAGCTCGCATTCGATGCTTTGGCCTATACCTGTGCATACTGATGTGTCCCTCATTGCGAAGTTCGGCCAAAAACTCCTCTTTTAACACCGCGTGTAAAGATTTTGAAAAATAGCGAAGAGCATTCATTAAAGCCAGCTCTTGCTCCGACTCATTAAGGTGATGTACGCGTTTTGGAGCCCGCGCTATAGCAGGATCCATATCGGGGTACATCGGTAACTCTTCGGTTATGCCATCACAAATAGAACTAATAAAATCAGACATCGTATTGCTTTCTCGTATTTAAAATGCCGTTAGTACATCAGTAATAACGTTATTCACTATGGTTTGACTGCGCTAGCTGAACAAAGAGAAGGCACCCTACTATAATAGGAAAGAAGCTCATCTCGCCAAAACTCCGAATTAAATTTCCAGTATTGAATGTTTTCTGTAATAAAAAACGGTTGCTCGGGAACGCTCTTTGCGACCTCGCAGCTCATACCTTGCGCTGTAAGCTGCAAACAACGCTCTTGCTCCGCTCTTAGCGCAAGTTGGATCTCAATGGACAACTCCGTCGCCGTGATATCAAGGGCGAGTATCTCGGCTTTTACGGCGTCGAGAGCGACTGCGATCGACTCTTCAAGCGCGCTTTTTGCCAGCGTAAAATCTGCAGCATAAGCATCGCACAAGCTCTTCAACGCTGTATTCCTCGTTTCTAGGCTCCTGCAAGTCTCTGCTTCCTTACGCATATGCATGCTTTTCATATACGCGTGATAAAAACGTGAATCTTGTAAAATCGCGCTAAACATGCGTGAATCTAGTGGTGTTGCCGCAGAATCGCGCGTAAAAGCCAGCAATTGCTGAACATAATCCGTCGCTTTGGTGCTCGCCAGAAAACGCTGTAAAGCTTGCAAGCTCCCCAAATACTTTGCTTTAAAACGCCCCAAAGCAGCAGTAGCCGCATCATATTGGCAAAGCTTCAGTAGCGCTGCCGCTTCAATAATGTGCAGCTCTGGAACATAGTCCTTCTCCCAGTCGGGAATGTAAAAAACTTGCGTCGCTGCAATAGCTTCAGGGTAGCGCCCCCCAAAGTAGAGCGTCCAAGCGTCTTCGAGGCGCGCTCGCTTAAAATGATGGCTACGTGGCGAAAGCATTCCATAAAAGGCATGAGCCTGCTCATGCGCGCTATTCTCATGCATAATGCGCGCTAAACTCAAATTCGCTATATTCAAGAGTTGAAAAGCCTCATCGCCTTTGCGATTCTTTAGAATACTCGTCGCTTGCTCAAGCTCGAGTGCCGCCGTTTTAAACTGATTTCGAGGTGGCAAAATGCGACGTGAAGCCGTTAAAAGTAACGCTTTCGCTGCGTTAATACCTTCGCCAAGATTTTTGCTTAAAAGCTCAAAAGCAGCTTCCTCGTCCTTGTGGGGGCCATAAACATAACTGTACGCTATCGCATATATAAAGGAAGAAGCATGCTTATCAGATATAAAATTCTGTCTATTTTGTATTTTTTCGGCGTCTGTTAGTACGTGTGCAGAAACCTTCGCACTTTCTTGGTAAGCGAGGAAAAGCTCATCAAAGTGGTGCACGGGCTGCGAAAACCACATAGCGCGTTCCAATCGCTGTGCAGCCACATGATGCAGCCCTAAACGATTTGCCGCCAAACCCACGATGGCATCTAGCAAAGCATGCGCCATGGAATCAGCTTCTAAATTGTGCTCAGACTCTATACGCAGCGCCCCCGCTAGTGCATGCAAGGGATCGTTAGGGATCCGCTTTTGCAAACGCTGTAACTCCGGCAATAACTCGGTACCCATAACGGAAATTTTGTGTTCCTCTTGGAGTTTGTCGTATTTCGCTTGCACCTCGGCATGGATCAGAAAGCTCTGATAAGCACTTTCGTAAAACTTCTCCAAAAGCACAGAAAGGTTCCCGCTTTTAGCCACCTGTACGAGCCCAAAAGACTCCAGCGAATGGAGTTCAGTAAGATTTGACCCATTTGCGCGTTTTGGCGAATCGTCAGCGTTTTCTTCAACGCTTTCTTCAACGCTTACTTCCCTTTCTTCCACGACGACATGGCTACTCTCCAAAGTCGTTTGCTCAAGCTCGCCACCCATTTCACGACTTGGCTCCTCACTATATGACCGCAAAACATTATCTTTCGCGCTTTCGCTAATTTCGTCCGAACTCGTTGCTAACTCTGCTTTTCCCGCACCCTGCTTAGACTTAATCGCTTCTATCGTTTTATCCCCTAAGCCAGCACTACGCAGCCTCTGTAGATCCTCGTCGTTAAGCGCCTCCATAGCTTCCGAAAGCAAAATAATTTGTACAATGGCATCCTCCCCAATATTCTGGCTCGCCATATTAATAATGTCGTTCACCGTTAGGGCGGCGGCAGTCTGCGAGAAGGCTAAGAGCGCAATAGCAAAGAGCAAAGCCCGAATAAGCTGCGTAATCGTTATTTTCATCATATTAGTTCTGCAAGAACGAAACAAAGCGGTGTAAGCGCAAATTTATGGAACCGTCGGCGTATAGTAAGATAGCCCCAAGCCGATGCTACAGGGCGCAAGCACGCCGTTAAAAGATGGGTAAATATTTACAGCAAAATCTGCGCGTAGCGCTAAGTAGGGTAATATAAAAAAATGAAACTGACTTCCCAAGACAGCGTCAAAACGTGCAGATTTGCGGAGTTTGCCCGAGCTCGGCTCAGAGACCACGACCAAGCCTGCACCTGCGTACACACCCCAGTCAAAATGCCCTAAACCAACTCGGTTAAACGACCATTTCCCATATAAAGGATGAAAAACTGCGACCAAATTAAAACGAGCCAACTGCCTATCGCTGATCTGTTCCAGATCCAGTTGTGCCGATGACCTCGATTCGAGAAAAGTCGATAAATTCGTTTTACTCTTCAGAAGTAAAAGTGTTGATTGTAGCTCCAGCCCCCAAAGATCGTTAAAATGATAGCCTAACCTAAATTGAATGGGAAAATAGTTATAAAAATCGTCGTTGGGAACGTACGCCATTTGTAAGGCAAGCTCAAAACGCTTCTCGGCTACGTAGAGCTTTGACGAAAGGAGAGCTGGCGCTTCAAGCGTTTGACGTTGAGCGGTTACCAAGGCGTCAAAGTCCTGCTCTGCCTCCAAGCCTACGCAAGGCATAGGCAAAAAATGCAAGCTCGTTAAAAATACGAAAATGTAAGCTATTTTTTGCATAGTAAATCAGTTTTCCATGCTTATTAAACAAAATATTTTGTAATACTCTCGAATCATAGCAAAAATGACAAGCCAACGCTAAGCTCCGAAGCCGTACCTAGCCCCTTCTTGCGCTGTTTTGGAAAGAGATAGCTGCGATAGTCAAAGCGTAGACCCAAAAAATCGTGAAAGAAAAACTTCATACCAAAGCCTAAATTCCCCTCAAAAACGGGGTGCAACTTCACTTTTTGTGCATCTTCACGACCAATCGTCTCCACGAGTAGTAAACCTATGCCCGCAGTAATATGCAAATCAAAGTGAACGATGCTCTTGTTGGCAAGGCTAAATTTTCCATAAAATGGCGCCCAAATAGGATTCAGATGAAAACGCGCCACCTGCCACTCTTGTATCGCGATATTTCGAATCTGCGTAGCACTTTGGTATCTTCCCGTTAAGCGCTCATAACCCGCGCTCAAAAACCGTAAACAATGCTCGCTTGCCGCGCGCGTTTGGGATTTACCCACCTTCCCCGAGAAGCAACCCATGTAACTAGCCTGAAAATCCAAAGATACTGCTTCATTGAAATGATAAGCCAAACGCAGGGTCAACGGCAGGTAGATAACAAAAATGTCGCTCGCAATAACAGCGATGCTTGGAGTTAACTCGAACTTTTTTGACTTCGAGAAGCGCCGAGACTGCAACGTGCTTAAATCATAAACTTTGGCATGCTCATCGGCGCTCATGTCCTCAAGCTCGGAGTTCTCACTTTCGTGTTCAAGCTCCAGCGCGACCTGTTCTTGGGCTATCGCTTGCCAGGAGCACAAAAGCGCCAGAATTACCGCTGTGGTACAAAGAAATTTGTGTAACTTAGATTGCATCGTGTTCATTAAGGTGTCAGCGCGTGTAGCGAAAAGAGTGAGGCTGTTACTCGCTTTGAAGGAGCGGGCGCTTATCGAGTACTTCGTTATTGACCTGCACGCGATGCAAGTCGTGAGAGACACTAGCATCGCCAAGCTCGATCCTTAGGCTAAACGCTAGGCGAAACCAAGTCTTAGGCGCTATGTCATGTCGTATCGCAATGGGTAGCGCCCAGTGTGAAGCCGTTGTTTCCGCTAGCTGCATAAAAGCATCGGGGAGCTGCGAGGCTTGGCGCAAAAATTGGTAGCTCGCACAGGACTTTCGCGATAATTGGTACAAATCTGCATTGGGCTTGATAGCTTCGCGCCCCGCACTGAGCTCGATAACATGGAGCGCAATGGCGGGGTTAGCTTCACGCGTTATTTGCAGCTCACGCAAAACGTCCTCCGTTTCGGAGTTCGCCGCGTTGGCCGAAAAAACGATAAGCGCTTTAGCATAACTTGCCTTCGCACTCTCGCTGAGGTAGCGCAGCGCTGTTAGCGTCGCTTCCCAAAGTGGGCTCTTGCCACTGGGGTGCGTATAAGCATCGCTGAGTAGCTGCTGGAATTTCGAGAACTGCGTAATCCAGTGTCGCCCGATTTGGCTAACACCGCTTTCGCCATACCCATTCATAAGAAATATTTGGCTCTGCAATTCTTTAGCGATTGGCGAGGTCTCGGCGCCGTACAAGCTGGAAGCGAATAACGAAAGGGCCGAATGTCGCATTTTTTGCGGATCGGACGCGGCTTCCGCGTTGGGAATCCCATCAACATCGCTACCATCAAGACTTGCCGCGTTATCCATGGCTAGCGCAATAGCGTAGCCTGTTCGGTTCAAACCGCGAACTAGCGAATTTCCTTCGTCTAAATCACGCGCATATTGCGTAAAACTCGGAGCACCGAGTAGCGCAAGCTCGGCTTTGCTAGCGCAGTATCGCTCTGGTTTATAGTAGTAACCAGAGAGTTGCATGCTCTGTAGCTCCAAGCAAGTGAATCCTTCGCTGCAATCGCTCTTGGCTGTACAAACTTTGTCGCCCCCAGCTTCGTCAGCCTCGAATAACCACGCATGGCTTATGCTAAAATTCGCAGCCGTAAAATTACCCCCCACATCCACGGGGCTTCCCAGTTGAAAGAGATTTTGCCCTGGAACTAATGTGTTATCGAGGGTCGTGCGTATAGAAAAAATCAGCGCCTCACACTGCGAAGCTACAGGACAAGTCAATTCTTGCTCGCAGGCGAGTTCTCGAAAACCTGTAACATAAGTTTGTGCAATGCGCTCCTCGTTGAAGCTTATCTCCGCAACACTGTCGCAGCCAAAGCCAATGACAGATGCCATAAATATGATGATAAAATATTTCGCCTCTAGCATAAACAATTTGAGTCAAACACTCCTGAAAATAACACTATATTCTTAACATGTCATACCATAAACATTAGTTTATCTTTACATTTCTTAAAGTTTTACTGTTTGTATATAGCCCCAAAAACGCCAAATAAACGTGATGTATTGTACTTCAATAAAATCTTTACACCATTTGTTACACAAACTTCATAAGATTACTTTCTATCAAACCATCATTCCAAGCGTAACAGATTTTTAAACACGCAACGCTTATATTCCAAAGGCATCAAAGCAAAGGAAAGCAAAGCCCAACTTTAAATCGCATGCCTCGCTATACACTCTAGCACCTCCGTGCGAAGCTTACCGGCGCGCAAAAAAGATAAAGACTTTTTATAGTATTGCACAGCCTCACGGGGTTTTTGTGCAAGTTCAGCAAGTCTCGCATTGAGCAGAAAAAACTCCACAGAATTAAAAAAATCCGCCACCCCATTGGTCAAGCTAAAAGCGTCCTCAAACCTCCCCTCATCGCACAAAATTTGCGCCCAGTTTTGCACTTTTTCAAAAACCGTATGACTCGGATACTCCGCCCCACGGCGCAGGCCTTTTTTAAGATCTTCAAGCGCTTCGGCATAGCAACCTTTGTGGCTTAGCAACTCGTAGCGCGCCACATAAGCATTCCCATTGTCAGGTGCCAATTCGATAGCCTTATCAATGGTTTGAGCGCATTTGTCATCAAAAATCTTCTCCCGCGTGTAAATGCGAACAAGCTCCCCCATCACAACAGGATTATCCGTGACCTGCATCGCCTGCTCCAAAACCTCCCGCCCCTCCGCCTCCTCTTCAAGGCGAAGCAGCGAGCAACCCAGTATACACAGCGCCCGGTTATCATTCGCAGGTGCTTTGGATTCGAGCGCGCGCAATGAAGCGGCACGCGCCGCCTGATAATTGCCCTCGTTGAAATAACTCTGCGCACTCTCTACGTGTGCCTCATAATGTTTCGACATCTCGCACCTCTATTGCAGCAAAACTGAAGGCCTAAGCACTACCAACGCGTATAAACCGAAATGAGCTCTGGCGTCCGTCCCTTATATTTATTTAGAAACTTCTTTAGCGCTTCAAGACTACCCGCGTCATTCTCCTCCATCTTAACCTTCTCCTCAAATTCCATCCATTTTTTAAGCGTCTCGCGCTCCTTATCATTCAAATCGGCCTTCTTTTTTAGCCGCTGGATGTAATCAATCTGAAAACTAAACTCCCCCAACTCCGACGGAATCTGCCGCCCACAATAAGTTATCGGCCCACTCGGATCCAAGCGCCGCTCACCGCGCCCCATCAAAAATTTGTACGGCGCACCCGTCAATTCCTCTAATTTGTTAAAAATTTCCCCTATCGATACATTTTGTAAATATATTGTTCCCAGATGTTGCCCCATGCGCTCCAAATGCCCCGCAATCTCTGTCCCCTCAACCATGTCACGTGTCATGATTTTTTCTTCCAAAACCTTGGTGTCACATGCATAAAAAGTCAACTCATCCTTCATTTCCACTCCTTTAACTGTAAAAACCAATGCTCATATTCTCATTGCCGACACGCGGCCTACTCACAATAAACTGTTTTTGCCAGTTCTTAAAGGAATTGCGAAATTTTCCTTGCTTTTAGCTGAAGCCCCGATGCAAGTATACAAAGTCTACGGCGATATATTTTTTGCGGGGGAGCGCCCCCTACGCGCGGGCTTCCTCGCAAAATGCGCAACAAACGCTCTATAAACTGCCTTGTTTCGGCTACTCGCCGAACCAACGCAGTTTATGCGTTTGTAACGCCTTTTTCTCGGCGATCCCGCGCTACCCCCCAAGAAATAGCCACTAAGCAAGTACTCGCAGCAACTAAAAAATAGGAAGCCAAATCAGAGCTTTGGTAGAGCTGCAATTTTGTTGAGCTGCAAAACGATAAAAGACAAACCCCCAGGACTCAAACCATAAACATGCGGTTCATACGATAAAGGTCTAGAAAAATCGTTTTTTGTGTAAAACCGAAGGAAAAGATCGTTTCTTCTGCAAAAAACGTTCCCCCTTCCAGAACTCTTACATTGGGCTAAGTTTCGTCGTATCCATACTTTTTAAGTCTGTAGCGCAAAGCACGAAAGCTGATACCCAAAAGTTTTGCCGCCTGCGTTCTATTGCCCCCCGACTGTTCAAGAGCGCGATCAATAAGACTTCGCTCCAAGTCTTCCACCACAGTTTCGAGCACAAAGCCCTCTCCAAATTCGACAGCAGCTGGCAAGTGCCGTTCAGGCGAGCGATTTCGTAGCGCTTGCGGCAGAGAGTCGGGCGAAATGCTGTTGTTTGCTTCAAGGATAACCGCGCGTTCAATGATATTTTCGAGCTCGCGGATATTGCCGGGGAAGTCGAAAGACATGAGCAACTGTAGGGCAGCGGGCTCGATATCTTGGACGGGCTTTTCTTGTATTTTCGCGTACTTCTTTATGAAATGCGAAACCAATAAGGGAATATCCTCAAGACGCTCTCTTAGCGGTGGAACGTCGATTTGAATGACGTTAAGGCGATAATACAAGTCCGCGCGGAAGCGACCCCGATCCACCTCTTCCCTAAGATCGCGGTGCGTGGCGCAAATAACAGAAAACTCGGCATTTTGTTCCGCCGTTGAACCCACTGGGGTAAACTTATGTTCCTGCAAAACGCGAAGCAGTTTCACCTGCATCGACATAGGCAACTCACCGACCTCGTCCAAAAAAAGAGTTCCGCCATTAGCCGCCGCTATGAACCCCTGTTTATTGGCGTTGGCTCCCGTAAAAGCCCCTTTTACGTAGCCAAAGAACTCGCTTTCTACCAAGGATTCAGCGATGGCACCGCAGTTAATCGCAATAAAGGGCCGTGATTTACTCGATTGATCGTGTACTGCACGAGCCACGAGCTCTTTGCCCGTACCAGATTCCCCCGTGATAAGCACGTTGGTTCGCGATGCACCGATACGACTGATCATTTCGTAGACCGCACGCATCGCGGGGCTTCGCCCAATCATGCCCGAAAAGCCTTCAGGATCGCGGATCTGCTGGCGTAGCTTATGATTTTCGCGCAGTAGTTCGCGCTTTTCAAGCGCTTTGGCAACCAAGGCCAGCAATGCGTCACGTTTAAAGGGTTTTTCGATATAATCGTAAGCGCCCAAACGCATCGCTTCCACGGCGGTTTGCGTGGTGGCGTAGGCCGTCATAATGAGAACCTGTGTGGAATTGTCGCGCGCGTGCACCTCACGCAAAAGCTCTAAGCCCGTTTTTTCGCCCATCTTAAGATCGCTCAAAACCAAATCATAGCTCTGCGATGCCTCGGCAAGCAACGCATCAATGCGGGCAAGAGCAGAGTCGACCCCATCGGCTAGATCTACATCGTAGCCCTCACGACTCAACATAATTCGCCCCATCTCGCGGAGGCTGGCTTCATCATCAACTAGTAAAATACGGGACATCTCATACTCGAATAAGTTTTAGTGAGGCGCCCACCCCGTAGCGCGAGCATGAACGCACTCACTGTAAAGCATAAATGATCGCGTTTTTAGCTATCCATGCGAAGTTAGAAAACATAGCGACAGCTTGATACCAACATAGCGGGGGGTAGCGCAAGATCACCCGAAGGCGCGGTGCCTGAGCGCATTTTATGCTTTGGATGCGCGGAATGAGCGCATACAAAGCATAAAATCACGCGCGAAGCCACCGCGCATGAGGGAAGCTTGCGCGTAGGGGGCAAAAGCCCCCCACAAAAAATACAAACGCTTGCAATGCTTGAGTACGCTTTAGCAATCCTTAAGCTTTAAGGAAGAGGGGAACGAAAGCTACGAGCAGCAAAACGAGTGCTTTCACGACAACGGGGAAAAGAAAGCGCTCATTGCGGCGCCAAAACGAGTGCTTGGGATCGCTCGGTCCAAACTCCTGCTCGCCGATAATTTGGCGTATGAGCAGCTGATTGAGGGCAACCGGCGGTGTTAGGTAGCCGAGTTCAAAGGCGCAAAGCACCGTGAGCCAAAAGTGCAGCGGACTGATGCCATTAGCATAGGCGATTTGGGTGAGGGATGCCGAAACGAGAATAACCGCGCCGTAGGGATCCATGATCATGCCGATGATGACCAAAATCACGAATAACAGCGCCATGGCTAGAAACGGCGATGAGAAATGCTGAGGTAGCAGGGCGTTGAGGTTTGCGCGGTCGATAATGCCGCCGATGCAGATGGAGAGCGTCATAAGCGAAAGCAGCGCGCCAGCGTGAATTCCTGTGGAGGATGCCGACTCGTGCAGAGCGCGCGCGATGCCAAAGACCTCGCTAGGCTTGGCGTCTTCATCGGCTGTGGCGCGTTCGCGTTTGAAGGCGCGCCGCGCAACGATGCGATCGTAGATGAGAAGTACAACGAGGATGAAGGGAAGTAGGACGGGGGCGCTGTATTCATCAAAGCTCGCGCCTACGATATATTTGAAAAAGAGCAGCGTTAGCGTAGCAATCGCGATGTAGGGGAGCAGTTCCACGCTTGCCCGTCCCATGGCGGGAAGGGCGATTTTGGGCGATTCGGCGCTGATGCGTGCGTTGCGCATGGCAAACAAAACCGCCGCTAAAATAACAATATTCAAGATAAAGACATTGATGCCTGCGCCAAAAAGTTCGCTCGTGGTAACATCTTTGTTTAGCGCTGCAATAATCACAATAAGTAGGCAGGGGCTAAGGACTATACCCATAGATCCGCTAAGCGCAGTGGCAGCTTGCGCAAGAGCGGGGCGGATGTGTGCTCGGCGAAACTCGCGATAAATAATGGCACCCGCGGCGATGACGAAAATTCCAGAGGCGCCGCTGTATGCGGTGGGGATCGCTGATGCTATAACAATAATAAAGATGAACAACTCGGGCGAGAGCTTCCAAGGTCGGATAAGCGCAAAGAACTTGTCGGCGATATTGGTATTTTTGAGCATCATACCGCTAAAGACGTAGAGCGCGACGTTGATATAGAGACTCGCGTGCTCCGTGATTTGGCTCATGTAGATCGCTAGCCCGGAGCCATGCCCTTCGACGGCGAAGAAATAAAAAGCGGAGATATAGCCCATAAACGTGTAAAGCGGTATACCTAGGGCTATATCAAGGGGAGAGCTTTTTTCTTTATTCTTAAGGGGACGCAGTAAAAGTGCAATATTTGCCAACGCCATGAGCCCAAAAGCAGCCATCCAATAAATCGGCAGTTGCGAAACGTGTGCTACCCCGCTGGCCAAATCCTGTTGGTAGTAGAGGTAGAAAGACAAAACAACTAAAAGGTTTGAACCGAGTTGGACGCCTTGGCTTATCCTATCGCTGAGTCGTTTTTGGGGGGATCGCAGCGCTAAGTGCTGTCGTCGCAAGGTCGTTGCAAGGGCTGCGAACAAAAACACGAAAACCAAAAACTCACGCCCCCAGTTCGTCGATTCACGCGCGATTTTGCCTATGCCGCTTTCAATGGCTACGAACTTACGAAGTGAAGCACTCTCTCGGGCTTTCATAACGCGCTCGTAGTTGGCAATTTTTTGGGCACAGAGCGCAGCAGCCGCTGCTGCGGCCTCCTCTGACGCCTCCTCTTCCTCCTCACCAAAAAGCGCATCCAAGTCAAATTCATCGTCGTCGCCGCCAAGCAAGTCTGTTTCCTCGCCTTTCGTGGCTTCGTCTACGGCTTTAGGCGCTGCCTCTGTTTCACAAACGGGTTTTTCGGGCACAAGACGAAGTTCGCTGTAACCCTCCCAATTCGATTCGCCAAGACTTAGAACTTGGCTGTGCATCTTCTCCATCGTCGAGAAGGCAATGATCGAAATTATTAAAATGAGCAGAGGAAGCGTCGTAAATAGATGCGATAGTTTCTTTAACATGGTTTATAAATGCTGTAGTTTGTTGAGTTCTGAGCAAAGCCCCCCCCCTTCGCGTTTGCGCATGATACTGCCCGAGCTTGCGCGAAATAACAAGTTTACACTCGCCTTCGCTCAAGTCTGAAGCTCTTGCTGCGGCTTATGACTATTACGCCAGTACTATGCTGCGCTTTCGCCTTCCAATGCAATCGATTACGCGGTGCAAAACTAGCCGCAAATAGCCGCAAATAGCCGCAAATGTCGAGAATTTTGCACGAAGCGCAATTTCAAGCTGTCGTCCGCGCAAAGTTCCTGCCAATACTAAAAAAAAGGCGTCCAATAGGCCGCCTTTTTTCGAGCTTGTGCGTTACTTAACTCGTAACCGTGGTTTTGCTCTTCAAGGAACTAAATTTGTAGAACACGAGCATTCCAAGCAGCGAGGTGACGCCAACGCCTGCCAAAATAACCCAAACTATCCACGGGTTATAGGCGTCCCACAAAACGCGATTTGCTTCATAAATATCGACGCTGTGACCGAGTTGTTGGGTCAAAACCGTTTGGATCTGCGCCATAATATCGGCGAGTGTCGCATCTTGTGCGTAGCTAACGTTGTGTTCGGTGAGGAAGCGTTTGCCCAATACAAGCTTGGAGGAAAAATTATCGCTGAGCGGGCCTGAGATAAAGTTACCAAGCGCCCAACCAATGGCAAAGGGAATATTGGAGTACCCCATATACAGCGCTTTTTTGTCGATCGGCGCGGTCATTCCGATGTATTCCGAAAACTTCGGGCTACAGATAATTTCCCCAATCGCAAAGACAAAAATCATAAAGGCGACACCAACGCCCATGGTCGTCATTCCAGCGCCCAAAAAGCCGATGACCGAAATTACCATACCTACGATCAAGGCAACAATCATGCGGAAATGGCCAAAAACCCACGAAAGCGGCAAGACGAGTACGATAATCGTTAAAGAGTCGACATTGATGAGCATCTCAGGTTTAAAAGCGCCTTGCGCGTCGTTATAAGCCGTAATGCCGAGTGTGTTTGCGAAAAAACCACCGATATCCCGACTATCAACCCACTCCTCAATGAAGTTAGGCAACAAATCCCAAAGCTGCATAAACATAAGCCAGAATCCCGAAACGATGAGCAGGAAAAACAACATCGAACGATCCTTGCCCAAAACAACGATGGTCTCTTTAAACACCCTAAACGGCGCTTTTTTCTCGGCATTGGGGTCGCGCTCTGGTTCACGAAATACAAAAATCGCAAAAAGAAGGTTAATCACGGTTACGATGGCTGCGCCATAAAACACGTACTGCCATGTGGGCGTTTCATCGGTTCCACGCAAGTAAGACGCGGCCATGGGCGCCAAAAAACCACCGATGTTGACGACCCAATAGAAGAAGCCAAAGCCTACGCCCGAGTTTGATTCGTTGAGCGATTTGGCGACCACGCCCTGCACAGGTGGCTTAAATATTGCGGTTCCCGTACCAACTATACACGCCGCTATCAGCATCGGAACAAAGGTTCCACCAAAGAACGGGCTTAGCTCCAATACGTTCCCCATGAGTAAATATCCGATGATGTTCACCGTAAACGCGACAACCAAACTTTTTTTGTAACCGTAATTGTCAGTGAAACCACCCGAAATCATAGGAATTAAACACTGCAAAAGCGCCCAAACCGTGAAAATGACCCCCTTTTCGGTGTAACTCATCCCTAAGCGCCCAGTTTCGGTGCCAACCATATAGAGCGGCAAAATCGTTCGCACGCCAAAATAGGCGAGTCGCTCGAATGCTTCCATGATGTTTGCAGACCAGAAGCTCGGTTTTATCGTTTTTAACTGGTACATAATACCAGTCTTACCGCCATTCGTCGAAGTTTTCTCTTCACTCATTGCTAAATCCTGTGTAAAATTTGGGCAACAACGTGCCTTTGTAAGCCATTTTGATGTTCCATGCGGAACTTATCGGCGCAAATGCTACATGTATGACAAGACTTGTGCAAGTGTCTTTATAAGTGTGCAAAAACCATCGTTTTCTTTTGGCGGGGGGCTTCGCCGCCCCTACGCGCAGGCTTCCTCGCCAAATTCGGCAATTCGCGTGGAATCTTATGCGATGTTTCGCCTAATCGGCAAACCATCGCATAAAATACGCTCATTGCAAATTTGTCTCGGCGATCCTGCGCTGCCCCCCCCCCATGAGCTATTGGCGCAATAACGCACTGCAGCAAAAAACACGAAATATGGCTCTGATCAACGCAAAAACAGTCAAAAAGCAGTAGGGACGAATTTCAAACCTGCACTTGATAAATCAAAATAATCAACGCATTTCACACAAAACGGGTTCTAAGGGGCGTGCCCCTTGGACGGGGTTTGGGGCGCTAGCCCCAAGCTTCCCTAAGGCTTAACAACCCTAGGGTGAGCTGCTTGCAATAATGCCGTAAGGATTGTGCGCTCAAGCAGCGCATCAACATAATCCCAACCCCAAAACACATAACCCTCCACACTAATGTTGTGAAAATCTTCACCCTTGTCGCGAGAAAAGCTCAATTCGTGGAAAACGACTCGCAATAAGCGACCATTGGCAACAGTAAAGAGGCTCAGATCTTCGGCGTGGCAAAGATATTTTCCGTCTTCTTTGATGTATTGGGATTTTTTCATCGCAGGGCGAAGTCCTGGTTTATAGAAATACTTCTCTGCGATTGTAAGGATAGAAAAGTGCAACGTAATACCTTCACCATCCTCCGCTAAATGCAAAGTGACATTGCCTTTCGCATCAAGGCCACCATCCTCTCTCCACATGAATTGATTAAAGTGCTGCATGAATCGGGAGCCGCCAATGTTGAGGGGGGCGTTCTCCAAGGCAAGGAGGAGGTGTTGTGAATTGACGTATTCCTCGGAGACATTTTCTAGCATTTTTTGGGTCTCTTCCCAGAGATTGTCCTTGCTGAGTCCAGCAACAAGCTCTCCTGCATCCTCCCAAAGGTCGGCATCTCGTAGGTATCGCAGGCTGTCGCTTAAACGCTTTGCCTGCATAGCCTCGACCTTGTGCCATGTATTCACATCGGCAGCTGCGCTGTTTTCGTGGATAAGGCTTTGGATGCGCGCCACTTGGCTTCGCAGGCTTAGGGCTTTAGCGCTCAAGGGGCCAGCGGCGGCACTTATCGCCATGACCAAGGCAAAGGCAAGCAAGCTGCGGTAATCTCGGCGTTGGCGACGCAGACACAGATAAACCACAGAGGCGCCTAAAAACACCGCCGCATAGATCAAAATGACTCGCCACAGCGTTAGGCCATAGTGCGCGTGGCGGACAAAGATCGCCATGAAAAGCACAATGCAGGGCAGAATGAGGACGAAGGGAAACACTTGCTGGAAGATCTGTGCAGATCTAAAGCGTTGGCGCAGACCTTGGCTAAAAAACAAAACAAGGATGCCCACCAAACTATACCATATAATGATGTTCGCCACGATGCCCTCGGGCCAACGCTGCAATACAAGGATGCGCAAGAAATACGCATAGAGTATGCCCGAATAGAGCCAGAGTGTGGGTATCAGGATGTAGAGGAAAAGCACTTCCGCCGCTCGGCCTTCATGGTATTCTGTGCTTTCATCGATTTTGGGGATCTTCGAGAGGACAAAGACAGGCATCAGGAAGATCATAATTACTGCGGTAAAATCGCCATATAAGCGATTAAAATGAAGTTCAAAGAGCTTATCGACGGCAAAAATGAGGCCCAAAACACAAAGCAAGAGCACCACGGCATAGAGCAATCCGTAGGCTGCAGCTGTGATGAGCGAAAGTATGCGCGCCCGAAAGGACATGGCTTCGCGCTGCCGCAGCCCCAAAGCAAGGACGACAACGATGGCTGCAGCCCCAAAGAAAAGGAGAACTTGTGGATAGAGCCAATGTGGCCAATTTTTATTGGCAAATTCGATCCAATAATAGTGTGCGGCTGTAAGTCCCAAGGCGGCGAGGGATAGGGCCGCTCGCGGCCAGCGCTGCGGGAAGTGTTCAGAGAAAATTTGAGCGCCAACAAGCAGGAAAAATCCAAAACTTAGCGAAAGTTCTAGGCTCTCTGGAGCGATGCCAAGGTGATGATTTTGCCCTATCATCAAGAGGGCTACGCTGAGTGCGACAAGGATGGGGAGGGGAAAGCGCAAAAACGCTATCCAACTCGCTTTGAGCAAATCTGTAAGATTAATGAACTGTAGCAGGGTGTTTTTCATAATTTATTGACGTATTGAAGTCTTCTGCTTGTTGTATGTTGAGCTGTGAACGCGTTGCGTCTGTGTTGTCAGCTGGCTTTTGGCGAACCCTTTGCTGCCATTTAAGGCACAATTATGCGGCTATCTTGCTGGGAGTGGGTAGCGCAAGATCACCCGAAAAAATGCCATGTAAGCGAATTTTGTGCAGCGGTTCGGCGAGTAGCCAAAACGATGCACAAAATATTCGCGAACACAGGCATTTTGTGAGGGAAGCTTGCGCTAGGGGGAGACTTCCCCCACCCTAAAGACTGCACATATAATATGATAAATACAACCCCTCAACTCACATTGCTTCGGCTCCATCATCTTCGATGCTCTCATCATAATTCAATGAGATAATAATACTCTGATTCGTAGGGAGTTTGCAGATATTGAGGTTTTTTGAGCTGCCAAGGCAGATCGGTTCTTTGGGATATTTTAGAGATTTTATTTTTAAAATCTGCAAATTTTTCGCTTTTCATGAGCTTTGCAGCCTTTTCTCCTACATTTTTAAAGATCTCTTCATTGGCGTCAAGGCGATAGCGATTGCACTCTTGCACGCAAGCTCGCAACGCTGCTAAGAACTCTTTGGTACTATCAACTCCCTCTGTCCCGCAGCCGTGATAGAGATCGGGAAAGTGTTCGTAGTCGCAATAGCAATGCTCTGCTTCGATGGCATCGACTAGGGCTTCAAAGCCCTGATAGCTTGGTGTAGGGCGTTGGTAGAGTCGGTGGGAGAAGTTCCCCATGCGGTAGCCCGTTTTTCCATCGTGTAAAAGCGCATAGGCGCTTGCCCAGTGTCCAAGACCTGCGTTGAGGCTCTTGTCTGCGGCGAGTTTGAGATAGGCGGCGATTTTTTTATTATCACGCTTTGAGTCAAAAAACCACAGCGCAACGCCCGCATACCACGCTGCTGTGCCCGTGGGCTCTTTGTTGATGATTTCCTCAGCGGTTTTTTCCGCAAGCTTGCGATCGACAATATCAGGCATATGCAGGAGGTTCACAGCGCAGTTCGCCGCAAACATGCCAGTGTCATCGGCCGCGATAGCCTCATCAATTTTGGGTAGGATATCATCCAGCGATGGCGATTAATTTAAAAACTCTGCCTCCAACAAAGCGAAATAGTATGCAGCGTTGCCCCCATTGTTTAGGGCTGTTCGTAAAATTTTTGCCGCTGCCACGTCGCGAATCGTCAACATGCCCATGCCAAGGCGCAATAAGACTGGCGGGGATTTGCTCTCCTTTGCAGCCTTTGCCCAATGCCGAACAAATTCCCTGTAAGACGCTTTTTCGCGTTTTGCTTTGCGCAAAGCTTCGCCAACTGCCGTGATCTGATCCAAAAGTTCCTCCATGGGCTTCTATTTTAGGGCACTATCAAAGGCTTGCTGCGCCTTAGTAAAATCAATAGGCGCCACAAATCCGCCCCAATACAGTCCCGCTAAAAGCAATTCTGCCGAAGCATCTGTGCTTTCGGCCGCTAGCTTTTGCAGCGGCTTAAGCAGCGTTTCTGCCTCCCACGGGGACATGGCAGCGACATCGCGCTGCATCCATAACTTGGCCGTCTTTAGCGGATCAATCGACATTGCCAACTGTCTGAGACGCATGGCGGATTTTTGGCGAAACGCTGGGGCTACTGGCTTATATCCAAAGTCCCCCTCTTCTGCGACACGAAATTCCCAGTCTAAATCTCGCTTGTAGGGATAGCCATCGTCATTAATATAGGGGGTGTAATATAAGTAGCGCTCCGCTAACTTTTCGATTTCTTCCACGGATTTTGTATCAAGATTGAGCTCTTGGTAAAAAAAGTATCTTACGGGCACAACGCCAAAGCACTCTGTTAAAATATCAATCTCTATGCCACTGTCATCATCAAAGCAGTTTGACGCTATTGTTTTGAGTTTGGCCTTTGTTTTCTCCCCGCCCCTCTGGTGTAGCGCAATAAATAGATTTTCGTGCGTCGCGAGTTCGTCCTCTTGAAGGTATGCTTTTTCTTCCTCCCCACAGTATTTGGCATAAAACTCGTAGTCCGCATCCTTAAAATCGTAAGTTGGCAAGGCGATTTCTTCGATTTTTTCAGATTCCTCGGATTTTTCAGAATCGTCCTTAATCACAGCTGCGGCATCGCCTGCTGACTTATGTTCAGCTGCGGTTTCTGTGTCGCTCTGCTCATCATTACCAACATTGCTCTTTACCAACATTGCTCTTTTCGGCAACCGCATTCGGCACTTCCTCGGCAGTGTCTTGCTTGGGCGGCGACTTCGGTGAACATGAACTCATGGCAAGTGCGACAAAAATGGCAAATATATGACGTCTGTAGCGAAGCATCATTTTCCTCCTAAACAAGAAAGTGTTCTATAGGGGCTAGCGCCCCAAACTCCGTCCAAGGGGTCGAAGCGAGTAAAACTAAGTGTTTTACGAGTTGTTGGCCCACTGAGACTAGATTTGCGCAATCGAACGCAAGCCTGCGTGAGTGCAGCGCAAATCGTAGTCGGAGCAGTGAATAAGCTTGTTATACGAATTGTAATCATCGTCTATGAAGCTGTTCTCTAAACCCGCATCTTGTAATTCGACGATTTCTTTAGGTAAATCTGCTATTTCATTCGGGAAAAACCGTGTAGCGAGCCACAAAATTAGGCGTTTGGGCTTTACTCGCTGGTTTAGTAAGCTGCGCAAAGTGATGTGCAGCGTAGGGATTCGCGGTGGATAGCTCGTCAGCGAAACAATAAGATCCGCCGTCGATTCTGCATTTTCCAGCGAGAGTTCCTCAATACTGAGGCGCAAGATTTGTTTTTTTGCAAAAAGCGATACCAAGCTCGGGCGCGCAAAGCGCGCAAGCTCGTACATGCCAAGTTTAGCAAGCGCTCGATTCTGTTTTTCGCGTCGCGGATAAAGGTGGATTAAAGTATCAAGCGAGGTTTTCATATTTAGCCTTTTCCCATGATTTCTACATTTAAGGATAGTCCAGCTATTACCCCATCCTGACTAGTTATTAATATATGTAGCAGCTTCGCAGTACCCTAGCTTTTACAGCGCCACTGCTTAGCGGGGCACTTAAATCTCACATGAAAATGATTTTTATGTCCCTTCCAGTGTTGGAATATGGCCGAGGCTGAATCTTTGTGTCTCGGCAAGGGAAATATCGCTTTGAGTTCTTCATCATTGAGCGTTTTGGCTGCTTCAACATACAATAGTTTTTGCAGTTTAGCGTCTAAATAAATTTTTTGCACCTCCCCCGTTTTGATGAGTGCGTGAATAAGGAACCACGATTTTTCGGCATCAAGGTTCTGGGCGTTAGCATACTGAAAGTGCTCAGGATGCTTGGGGTCTGGCGCATCAGTAACGATAAGGCCAAAATCTACGTCTCTTCCACTTTGGTGGGATGAGTGTGGTGTGACCTTGCCGCCACGTCGTTTGGATAGGTCGCCAAGATTGACGCGAGGCCCTTCGGGGTATTTTTGTGCGTAAGCACTAAAGGCTGTAATCAGTGCTTCGATTGTATTGCGCGTTGCCCAAGATCTCGGTCGGTAGCTTCGCAAAAAGTATCCCTCGCCCTCTGGCATAGGGACAGCGTGTTGCAATCGTCCGCGCGAAGCTCGGCCAATAGAGAGCGGTTCTTTGCTTTGAGCGTTGGCGCGAAAAACGCAGAGCTTGTCACCCGCTTGTAAAACAGAGTTCATGCTAAAAGTGGGGTTCAGCGCTAATAAAATTTTGCTTGGAACACCCCAATGCGCGGCTTGTACGGCAAAACTGTGCTTTTCTTGTACAGTGTAATAGATCGCATCTGGGATCAACGACTTAGCCGCGTCTGTTTGGGCTATACTAGCATCTGCGGGCGTGCTCAAATGGCTAGAGTTAGAGCCAGGACTAATATCATCTGCTGTGGGCGTGCTCACGTGGCTAGAGCTAGAGTTAAGATCATCCGCTGCGAGCATCAGAGTTTGGGGGCGCAGCTCTTGTGTCGAAACTATGCCTGGGAATGCAAAGAAGGCGGCACAGACAATAGCCAAGCACAACGTCCAAGTTTTTGGTAGAACGTACGTCCACATAAAAGCAAGTTAGCGATTTCACCAAAATGGCTAAGGCAGGCTAAAAGCCTGCCTTACTAATGACTAATCGTCTCGACGTGTCGATTTTTTGGGTCGTCGCGGTCTTGGGTGGTAGTAGCCACGCTCTCTCTGCTCTTCGCTCTCTTTGCACTCAATGCAAAGTCTCGCGGCAGGGCGAGCTAACAAGCGTTTGAAACCAATTTCATCGCCGCAGCTCCCGCAATAACCAAAGTCGTCATCGTCCATCCAGCGCGCCGCTTCTTCGAGTTTTCTCAGCAGCCGTTCGTCGCGCGATTGGAGGCGCTCCATGGTAACGCGAATGCCTTCGGAATTCGCAATATCTGCCTCATCACCGCGTGTTTCAGGCTCGTAACCCTCGTCGCTGCGTTGGTGCATTTTGGTTAAAATTTCTTGACGTTGCTCTTCGATTGAACGATGGATCTCTTTAATTTGATCGTCGGATAAATACATCGCGAGTCCCTAATTTGCAATAAAAGATAAGCTCAAACTCTCTGCGCTCTGCGCTCCCTTAGAGCTTGCGCGCGAGTAATTTACTGTAGCTCAACGCGGCTGTCAAGCGGTGAGCTCGGTAAACGAGGTGGGGGGCTAGAGAAACTTCGTGCTGCTGGAGCTAGCCATCCAAAGCCGCTTAAGGGCAGTTCCCTTGGAACGCGTTTAGCGGTATGCCGCAGATGCTTACACAGCTTCTTGCATTATAAATGAATACTTGCTCTATCAATGACTTGGCGTTATCATTTGCGCGTTTCGCGTAGAGCGGAGGCCAAAAAGGAGGGACATGTCTAGTAACAAAGAGACAAAACTTGGTGAATTGCTATTGCGCAGCCAACTCATTAACGGTGCACAACTGGAGCATGCGAAGGAAGCGCAAAGGCGAGGTGGTGGTAGATTATCGGGTCATCTTACGAAACTCGGCTACGTCAAAGACAGCGAATTAACGCATTTTTTAAGTCGCCAATTCGGCGTGCCTTCTGTGCAGCTCGAAGACTTAGGTGAAGTGAGCGAAGAGCTCTTAAAGCTCATACCGCGCGATATGGCACAGAAACATTTGTGCTTTCCCGTTAGCCGTTCTGCTCAAGCGCTCATTGTTGCCATGAGCGACCCCACAGATATTTTTGCCATTGACGACCTGAAGTTTTTAACGGGCTATAACATCGAAGTCGTCGTTGCGGGAGAGCAGAGTATTCGCGACGCGATCCAAAAGCACTACCCAGCCGATGGCGTCTTTGTGCGCCCCCACGAAATAGAAGAAGAAGACGACTTTCTTGATCAGTTTAACCTCGAGGACATCGACTTTGGCGAAACCGAAGAAACCGTCAACATCGTAGATCTGCAGAATGCTGCCGAAGAAGCGCCCGTTGTTCGCTTGGTCAATGCGATCTTGATCGATGCCATACGAAATGCAGCCTCCGATATCCATATAGAGCCGTACGAAAAAATCATGCGCGTACGCTTTCGCATCGATGGCGTATTAAAAGAGATTATGAAGCCGCCGCTGCGGCTGCGAAACGCGATGGTTAGCCGTATTAAAATCATGAGCAACCTTGACATCGCTGAGCGACGCCTGCCACAAGACGGCCGTATTAAGCTCAAGCTTGGTAAAAAGGGCGAGATGGATTTCCGAGTCTCGGTGCTACCTACGCTTTTTGGCGAAAAAGTCGTTATGCGTTTGCTCGACAAGAGCAGTTTACAGCTTGATATGACCAAGCTCGGTTTTGAGCAAAAAGCGCTGGACGCCTTTAAAGAAGCGATACACCGCCCCTTTGGCATGGTTTTGGTTACTGGTCCCACGGGTTCTGGTAAAACCACTACGCTCTATTCGGCACTTGCCGAACTCAATACTATTTCGGACAATATTTCGACAGCGGAAGACCCAGTCGAATTTAACTTAACGGGAATCAACCAAGTCCAAATTGTCGACGCCATTGGCCTGAACTTTGCCTCGGCTCTGCGATCATTCCTACGCCAAGACCCTGACATCATCATGGTTGGCGAGATCCGCGACTTCGAGACTGCGGAGATCGCTGTTAAATCCGCTTTAACGGGACATATGGTTCTATCGACGCTACATACCAATGACGCGCCATCCACAGTTTCGCGCCTGCTCAATATGGGCATAGAGCCCTTTTTGCTCACTTCATCGGTTAACCTTATTTTGGCACAACGCTTGGCGCGAAAACTCTGCAACAACTGTAAGCGTCCGGTGGCGGTGGATCGCGAGGTTTTGCGCCGCGCACAAGTTCCTGAAGACAAAATTCCAAGCGCCCAAATTTTTGAACCCGTGGGTTGCAGTAAGTGTAACGGTGGCTACAAAGGACGTGTAGCCTTGTATGAAGTGATGGTCTTTGGAGATGAACTTCGGGGTTACGTACTTCAAGGCTATTCTACGGCCGAACTTAAAGAGGAAGCCATACGCCTCGGCATGCAAACGCTACGCCAAGCGGGTATCACAAAACTACTCGACGGAACTTCCTCGCTCGCCGAGATCGTGCGTGTAACGGCGCCAGATTAGTGCGAGACTGGCGTATGCGAGGGGGGAGCCAAAGACCCCCGAATAAGTCGCGCTACAATCGCATAAAATGCGGTGGATGCGCGAAACAAGCGCATACAACGCATTTTATTTAGCGATTGTTGGCGAGTTATGAGGAGGCTTTGGCGCGGGGGGAAACTTCCCCCCCGAGCTAAAGAAGAATATATTGAACAGGAAAATACGAGTTAATTTGAGGATATTGAGGCTATGGATTCGCTGAGCTATCGCCCACTTTTACTTAAGGACCTCGACGCGGTGCAACAATTGTACTTGCAAGCCTTGGACGCAGCGCGTGATGCCCTCGCCAAGGTGCGGGTTAACGAGAAGCTGTTTGCGCATACGATGCGACAGATGCGCCAAGAATTGTTGGCTCAACAGCGCTATTTGGCATGGGTTGCCGAGGCAGATGGGCAGATTTTGGGCTACATTGCAGCGGTCATTGAGACGCAGGCTTCGCTCTTTGAAGTGAGTCGCTATGCCAACATTAACGAAATATTTATTCTGCCTGAATACAGACGTCGTGGCGTAGGGACGGGCTTAGTGAACTGCTTGCAGTCGCAGGTGGATGCTTTGGGTCTTGAGTGGCTTTGCGTACAATTTCCGAAATCGGCGCAAGGCTTAGAAAATTTCTTCAATAAATTGACATTTGAGTCGCAAGCTATTGAGATGCGTAAGAGGCTTGGCGCCTAGTGTGGCGTATCGGTACTAATCTGGCTTTTTGAGGAACAAGATGCAAATTCCCCTTCACGATTCCATGCAATTTCAATCACCTTGGGGCGACGGTAGCGTCGAGATTTTGGGGGTGCACCTGCACCGATACCTGCTTCCCCTGCTCAGCGACCATAAGATTAGTCAGGTTTTCGTTCTGGTCGGTTTTGAGGCTAGTTATATGCCTGGGGTATGTATGCGGGTGACGCAGTTTGGCAGCGAGCTTGCTGATTTTGCAGTGGATTATCAGGGGCTTGTGCGCGAGGCGCGACAACAAGAGCAGCTCGATACCGTGCTCGCCAAAACGATGGGCGAGCGTGAGCTTTATGTTTTGCCGGTGCTGTCGATTTCGGAGCCGGGGCGCGAGCATATTCACGCTTTTGTGATGAACGAGAGTGCGTCTGGTTTTAAGTCCGATGTGCTGGTCGTGGCGCTACGAACGCGTATTAACGAAGCCATTCGCGCGTTTAGGCACAATTCGCTGCGCATGCTTTTTGATGATAGCGAGAACATGGCGGTGAAGGATTTTTTGGAGCGAGTGCTGGAGTATGTTCCTCTTTGGTGCGGCGCCGACCACTCCGTAAGTCTGATTTTATCGAGCTCCTTGGAGGCTATGGTCATGTCGCCGACGGGCGATGTACAGTTTGAGATCGTGAGCGAGCAGCTCTTTGTAAAGCCCGATAAAGAGAAAGACTATGATAAGCTCACGTCGTTGCAGTTTTACGTCAACAAAGATCAATCAGCGGGTTTGCTCGGTTGCGCTTTTGAGGAAACTCGACGTGCCAAAAGCGCGGCGCTCAATATTTTTATCGCCGACAACGATTCCAACGCGTGGTTTTCGATGGGCGAGACGCAGGAGCCCGTGTACCGGTTTTCGACCAATGCCAATCGCCCTAAAGAGCAGTTAACGGTACTCATTCCGCTTTTGGCGCACAACGAAATGAGCGAGAACGAGTTGATGGGCTTTTTGTCGATCAACTTTTTTGAACCGATGCCGCTCTCTTCGCTCGCATCACGTGTACTCGAAACACTCGCCGCTCGGCTAGGCGCGTACTTACGCCGTTCATCCTTCTTCACCCTTTATGCCCAGCAACTCTGGCTCATCGAATCGGTACGTGAGCAGCAGCTCGCGGTGGAGCGACTTTTTCGTAAAAGCGAGGAGAGCGCCGATTTGCATACCGTCTTGGCGCTCTTTATTGAGCGTATCAACAAACTTATCGCTAGCACAACGCAGGCGCCTTGCTTTGCCGTTGCCTACAAAACCCTCGATAAGCATGGCGACGAAGTTTTGCGTTTTGTGAACCCACACGGGTTTACGCACTTTAACGACATCGATCTCCCCATACACAGCAGCGACAAACGCTCATCGCTTTCAACCTTGGCGGTGCGACTAAACCGCTGCATCACGTTGACGGGCGGGAAACTCAGCGACGGTAGTACCGTCTTTGACTCCGAACTTTACGTCAACGAAACGCTCGGCAAAATCGTCGATGCCCGCGTGAGCAGTGAAGCCAAGGAAGCGGGCTGGCGCCCGTTGAGCGACTACTTCATGCCGTCGCGCGAGGGTTCCTACTCCGCCATCGCCTACCCCATTCGCATGAAGGACGACGTTGCGGGCGTTATCATTGTAGAAGTAGACCACGACACCAACTGGATTTGGTGGAAGGGTTATAGTTCCTACTTATTTTATCGTCTGCTAGCGAACGAAATTGCCGCGGACTTCGCTTTGCTCGGGCTAGATGTAGAAAACTGATACGAGGGCGGATACTTATGTCAAAAGCGACCATCGCTGTGCTCTTTCTAGCTTCTTGCCTGGCTTTTATAGCGTGTAAACCAAAGGAGAAGACTATTCTGGAGTCATGCCAATCGCTCGAAGAGGCGTCCAAAATGACCCAAAACTGCGACAAAATGCAGAAAGAAGTGAAACGGATAGGGGAAGTGATGCTAGAGCAGCTAGAGGGCATTCCCGCAAACGACAAAATGTCCGTTGAGCAAGTACAGGAGTATAAAGAAGCCATCGGGGTTTGTTTACGCGCCCTAGTATTTATTGGCTTAGGGCCCTGCTCTTTCCCCACCGACACCTTGCCCCCCGGCGTCAGGCAAAAATTCAATAGCCTCGCAGGCGAGTAGGCTGCTAGAACTACGAATCGCCTGAGAAATCGTGTGTCTTAAGCTTCTTTTCGTAGCCTTGGATATCTTCGTAACTCGTGTCCATCATAACGAATGGCTCTTGTTCGGAGTTGCCGCCAACTTCGCGTAAAAACGCGTAGATAACTCCACCAAACTTTGCATCAAATTCGGTCTTGTTTGTGATTTTTAGAATTTTACACAAGGCTAGTGAATAAACGATGATCTGCCACTCATAGCGCGAATAAACATAAGCCTTTTTATCGGCGCGTTGGACGTCATCAAGGCTATCGCTCTTCCAATCCAAGATGTAGAACTTATCGTTGGCAAAAAAGAGCAAATCTATGTAACCAATGATAAAACCTTTTTCGCTGCGAAATCGTTCATCAAAGTTGAGCTCTACACTGTATCGCTCTGGAATCGGGAAGGTGAAGTCGAGCTCCTTGCGCAAGTTATTGCAAAAACAAAGCCCCTGCTCCGCGATTACTGGTATCGCTCGGGTAAGAATGCGGTAGATCATGCGCTTTGCAAGTTCGTGGTTTTCATCGCTAAAGCCGTATTGATTTTGAATCTTGTGCAAGCGATTAGTGACAAAAAACTGATCTTTCACTAGATCAGGTGAGCATGCCTCTTTAGTCAAGTAGTCTTCTTCGCCCAAGCCCTCTTGCACAGCTTTAGCCACATACGAAAACGGCAAACTTTCGAGCAAAGCGTGTAAGTAATTCCCCGTCTTTGCCCCACCGCTGATAGCCGAAAACTCGTTCTCCAGCAAATTCCTGTTACGTCTCGGACAGCGACGGCTCGAAATTTGGCGCGCAATCGCTGAGTAAGAGCTCAAAACCACGCGTTTGGACTCAAGATCGAGTTTTTCTATCTCTGGATAGAGCAAGCTTTTTTGTTTGTCCCATATGTCGCTTGCGTCATCGGTGCGATAAACGTCATCCGCATCGCGAAGTTGCCCTGTTCTAATGCGCTTATCTATCCATGGTTCCTCTATGAACTCGACTTCGTCGCAGGCCAATAAATTCACATCCAAACTATCGACATGCGGCGCTATCGCGGCTTGGTTCCCCAAATATCGCGGAAGATACAAAAGTGCTGCAGCCCGCGTTAACGCTACGTACGCGAGACGCTCCGCCTCCTCCTTCTCCTCCTTGTCACAATACTCGTCGTATACCTTGTCGCTCTCTAGTAGGTGGCAAAGCTTATACGTCTCGCCGTCTTCGCCAAGAATATGAAAACGACGCGGATATGGTGGAGTATTCGCAGCGCGCTGAATCGCGTACAGAAAAACGCACTGCGCCTCTAAGCCCTTCGCTTTGTGTATACTCATCAAACGAACGTTCGCATCGGCAATCTCTTTGGGTAACTGGTTAAATCGCTCGGGCAACTCTTCTTTTCGCGTAAACGCTTCAAGCTTCAAGATGAGTTCCCCTATAGTAAAGCGCGACTCTTGCGCAACACTAGCTAGCCGCGAGGCTATACTCTGGTAGCGCAGCAACACCTGGCTGGGCATACCCACAATACGCTCTTTGGAAAATACGGTTTTCTCCAATATATCGTGGAACATCAAGCCGTACTGCCCCTTTTGGGCGAGTTGCTGCCAACGCCCAAAGAAGTCGTTGAGCGCGTCGTTATGGAGGAGTTCTGGCGAAAACAGATCCTGCATCGCTATGGAGTAAAATCGCGTGTTCCATACAGCGCGGCGCAAGTTCAAATCATGTGGTCGCTCCACCGCACACAGCAATGCGTGGAATTCCTGCGCTTCGACGGAGGGCAAAAATCGGCGCGAACTCAGAAAAACAGGATTCTCAACGCAAAACAAATCCTCTATGCCGTCCACTTTATAAGCGATACTCGCCGCTAGCAGAGCTTTGCCCATATCCGCAACATCTTTGTTACGCGGACACAAAATAACAATGTCGTCGGCAATTCGCGTCTTTTTCCCCTCCCCGTCAACACAGCTCAAATTCTCGCTCTGCAAAATCTGGATCTGCTGCACTATCGATTTCCTAAGCAGTTCCCGCGCATCTTCTATACCGAATTTCTTCTCCCGCGCGCCTTGCAGCATTTGTTCATTGGCTTCAATCAACATGACTTTGACTGCTTCAAAATCCTCTATGACTTCATCTTTTTCATTCTTGTACACCAACTCTGGGAAAGCAGATTCAATCAAATCGTATTTAATCCCATCGCTCGTTAGCAGATCCGCTCTCTCGCGATCTTCAAGGTAGAGTTTATTCATAAATCGTATGAGATTTGGCGTTGAGCGAAAATTCTTCGATAAATAATATGGCTTACCCGATCCGTAAACAATTTCTCTTCGCGCCTGCACATATGTTTGCACGTCCCCGCCGCGGAATCCGTAAATAGCCTGTTTGGGGTCGCCAACCACAATAAGGCGCTGCTCCCCATGGGCTGGCATGAAAATCTTGCGAAATACCGACCACTGCTCGGGGTTTGTGTCTTGAAACTCATCGACGATGGCTAACTTATATTGCGCCCGAATCCTCATCGCAAGCGCGTCATCAGCCTCCTCGCCGATGCGCTCATCAAGCATTCGCAAAAAATCATCATGCTCATATACCGAAAGCTCCTCCTTTAGCGCACGATATATTTGCACATAGCTGGGCAAATACACACTCAACTTTATCAAATAACTAAGTGGTTGGGGCTTTGTCGATAGTTGCTTAAAAATATCGAGCAGCTCTTGCTGAAGCGCGCTAGGCTCGCCGAGGATGTCTTTGCCCTTTCGTTTTTTCTTCTCCTCATCGAGTATTTTGTAAAAGTCCTTGGTCGCCCCTTTCCAATCGACATGAGGCGTCTGCAACGCGTGGTGAATCTTCTTTGCACACGCCGCAACATCTTTTCTCTTACTCGTAACCAGGAACGCGTCTATAAAAAACTGCGCCAAGACATCCCCGAATTCTTCTACGTCAAAGCGCTTTGAAAACCGACGCATCCCCTCCCACAGCTGCACAACTTCCGCATCATCATGCGCTTTCGGATACAACTCGCCCTTAAAGCCAGACCACTGCATCAACAGCTTACGTATTTCTGTGTAGTCCTTGGACTTATAGGTTAAATCGTTAAACGCCGCCAAAATCTTGCGGAAGTTTTCGTCCAACACGTGTTTTCGCAAAAAGCGCGCAAACGCCTCTTGATGTAAGCGATCGTCGGTGCAGAGCTCATAGCGACTCGGAAACCGTGTCAAATCCGCGTTGGCTCTTAGTACTTTTTGCGTAAAACTGTCGATGGTGTAAATCGACGCACGGTGCGCCCCATCAATCGCCGCCCGCAACGCTCGGCGCTCCTCCCCCTCAGCTTGCGCCTCCGCCGCCCTCAAAAACCGTAACACGCGATCCTGCAACTCCGCCGTCGCCGCCCGCGTAAAGGTCACAATCAAGATCTCATCGAGCGCACAAACGCGCCGCGCCACCAACTCCACCACCAACTTCGCCACCGTGAACGTCTTACCCGTTCCGGCACTTGCCTCAATGACTGCATGGCTTTGCGACGTCGCGATCTGTTCCCAAATTTCAGACTTAGATTTTTGCATTGCGTGGACACTCCCATCTTGAGATTAATGTTTTTGTGGGGGCTAAAGCCTCAGCATTACTTAAAACATTCCGCAGGAACTCAAGAGAATCTTGAGTAAAGTTTATCAAATCTCTTTCTATCTATAAAGACTTCTTGAATCATGGCAGAGCGTTCTTTAAATCTTTGATACCCTCTTGCGAGCACGATAGCTCCAGGAGGGCGTCCTCTAGAAGCGGTTGCTCCCACGTATCCACCTAGGTACGCGATAAGCAAAACAGCCCAAGCAATGATACCATGTTTTGTGTTTTTCATCATATGTGGTTTAAAGTTCTCTTGCTCTATGACTTCCAAAACAGCGATCTCCGCCTCAGTGAATTCAGCATTTGCGTCCAGTTCGGGATTTTCTCTTGCTAAAATCGCAATGCGTTGAAGGATACTCGTTGACACTACCATTAGACTAAGAAGCGTCGTAATCGCATCATAACACATTAGTTGCGTTTCTTCGGAATTCATATCTCCTGATTTCCATTGTTTATGAAAGAGCTCAATGACCCAACGATATGCATAGCTTTGTATAATTGCTTGGCAATCATTGAGCGTGTCAACTGCTAGATTTGTCCACAGAAGCCATTCAATCGCTTTGAATTCTTTGTTAATGGGGTCTTGCTCTTTGACGCGTAAAACGTGAGGCTAGAAGACCAAATGAACTGAGAGCCTCTTTTTTTAGCTTTTGGCTTGGCTAAATCTTCTACATCACTACTATTTAGGCGAAGTTCAATCTTGGCTGCCTGCACTTCGACTCTCGCCACCCTTATCTCGTGCGATTGAGGCGATCTTCGTACGCTTATATCTATTTTGCCAATAGTTGAAGCATCTAACTTATCCTTGACATAGGAAAAGCCAGCTGCTTTTTTTCCCCACAAGGCTCTGTTTTGGGCTCCACGATTAATGAAACCGCACTCAGTTTCAAAGCAGACTGGATCAACAAACCCCGTGTACTACCTCGTGAACCAATCTGGCCGAGCCCTTTCGCATCCTTCTTATCCGTTATGTTCATACTCGTTGCATCAACAGCAATAAAAAATGTCTTATTTTGCTTAAGCTCCGAAACAATTTTCATTGCATAGGCCTCGCTGAGGTGTGGCTACCGCAAAGTCGTATATTTGGCTATTTTTAAGTTTTTATTTTTGTGGGGGAAGTGTCCCCCTACGTGTCAACCCCGCGCTGTGCGCGGGTTTGCCACTACCCCCTCCGCGGGGACACCCCGCGACGCCCCGTTTAGTTTTTGGCGAAACAGGACTTTGCGGCTGCCCTAAATGCTGAGGTGGGGCTGAGCCCACAAATAGCCCAGAGCTTCCTTAGGGATATCCTGATCATTGCAAAATGAGCCAATGCGTGTAGGGGCAGGTTTCAAAGCTACCCTGATTTACGCAAAAACGACAAGGAAGCCTTTAAAATAAAGTCCATAAAATCAATGCTCTACACACAAAACGAGTTCTTAGGCGATACCCTTAGTTGGGCGAGACATTGCCCCACCCATAAATAGAGCTTTCTTAAGCACTCGAGTAAAGAGCCATTCAATGAAGTCTGCTATTGCTCTCTTTGTTGCTAGAGAACGAATAAAAATAGGCACACCCCTAGCTTGCGCCTAATGATTTAGCTATTTTGTACAAAGAAAGCCTCCATAAAAAGGATTTGCAAGCGTTTGTAAGATTGAATATAATGCTTACGATATTCTTTGGGGGTGAACCCAAAAATATGAGGGAGTTTGCGATGACTGATTTGTGCCATGAGGAAGATTTTGTCGTTAGGCTTACAAGTGATTACGCGTTCAAGTTGGTCTTTGGCGACGAGAGGAACAAGAGCATACTCATTGATTTCTTGCAGCGAGTGCTAAACTGTCACATCGAAGATTTAAGCATACTACAGAGCGAGACGCTTCGCTCTTCTCCTAGCGACAAGCTTGGCATCATGGATCTGAAAGCACGCATTAATGATGGAACCAAGGTAAACGTCGAAATACAATTGCACTGGATTCATGGGTATCCTGAACGATCGCTTTTTTACTGGTGCGAAATGTATATAGAGAGCTTTCGTAGGGGCATGGCTTATACCGAGGCGAAAAAGTGTATAGTTATCAACATCATAGATTCTGGTTATACACTTAACGATAGGTTGCACACTATATTTAAGATTTTAGATTGCCATAAACATTTACAGCTAACGGATAAGTTAGAAATGCACTTTTTTAACTTGGAGAAGCTTAGAGCGGGTGATCATGAAGAAGTGGATGAAAACTTAATGAAGTGGCTGCGGTTTATTCAAACTAGTGACCCTAAAGAACGCAGGAGCTTATCAATGGAAATACCAGCATTAAAAGACGCCAATATCGTTATGGAATCTATTTACGACGACCCACAAAAGCGAGAAAATTATAAAGCAAGGCAAAAAGCCGAGCGCGATTATTTGGCTTTGCTTAGGCAAATAGAACTCAGTAAAGAGAAGGGGCTAGTAGAGGGGCTAAAGAATGGGCTAGAGAAGGGGCTACAGAAGGGGCTAGAGAAGGGGCTTGAGAAGGGACGAGAGGAGGGACGAGAGGAGGGACGAGAGGAGGGACGAGAAGAGGGAGTTGAGCTAGTAGTCTTAGCCATCCAAATGAAGCAGGGCGGAGAGTCTTTGGAAGCCATAAAAAATGCGACGGGTTTAAAAAATGATGTGCTTGCAAAGCTAGGCATTTCTTAGGGATACCCTGATCAATGCAAAATGAGTCATTGCGTGTAGGGGCAGGTTTCAAAGCTGCCCTTGATTTACGCAAAAAAGACAGGCGAGCCTTTAAAATAAAGTCCATAAAATCAATGTTCTACACACAAAACGGCATCTAAGGGCGGTGGCCCCAATCAATTAAAGACTCTTTAACGAATATAGAGTATGTATAAAAAAAACAGCGTTATAGAAACTCTATTTCTCCTAAGTTTATTCTCACTTTTAGTTTTCACTTCATCCTGTCATGGAGATGCAGAATTAGCTGAATACACAGGCGAAGTTTGTCCTCCCGCAAATGCTAGTGAAGTGGCAAAGATGCTTAATCTTTTGAATTATAAAGAAAGTATCAAACGCTGCAAAGATGGCTACAAGTGTAGTAAATTCGAAGTGAACGATAATGAATATTTTTGCGCCGAAGATTGCCCCAACATGCAAAAACTTTGCCCTAACGATCAGGGGGTTGGCGTATGTATAAATAATCTGATTGACAATCAAAATTGTGGTGATTGTGGAAACAAGTGCAATACGGGGGAGCTTTGCCATCGAGGAACGTGTGTTTTTTGTGCCGAAGGAAATATTATTTGCGAAACCAAATGCATTGATCCTAAAACAAACAAGATGCACTGTGGTGCTAAGGGAGAATGCACAGATGCCGCATATGAAAGCATAAACTATGTGGGTATGGCTTGTGCTGATAATCTGATTTGCAAAGATTCTGAATGCGTTTGTGAAGGCATCATTTGTGATAACAAATGTATAGACCCAAGTACAAATGTAAAACATTGTGGTGCTAAAGGTGCATGCAATGTTAAAGATGTAAACGATAATGATTATATAGGCGAGCAATGTGATGAATCACGTATGTGCAAAGATGGTTCATGCCAATGCAAACACGGATTTGTAGAATGCGATGGGAACTGTATAGATCCCGCTAATGACATGAATTATTGTGGTGCACAGGCGCCTTGTTCTATCACTAAGGGCAATATTTGTAATCCAGAAAATCAACACTGCGTCGAAGGAAAATGTCTAAACTTTAAATGCGCAAATCCCAATGAAATACTTTGCCCCAATGAAGTCAATTTGGCTAGCTATAAATGTGTTAACATTACTGCACGAAATCCAGAACACTGTGGTGCTTGCAATTGGAAATGCGCGGATAAGCCTTTAGATGATAAAATATCGAATACATGTATAGATGGAAAATGTGTTTATGCATGTGCAGATGGATATAAAGATTGCAAAAAAAGTTCAGACCCCCACCCCGTATGTATTAAAATCGAAGAGCTACAAAAGAATGCTTTACATTGTGGCGATTGTAATATCCAATGCCGTGATGATGCTCCAGTTTGTGAAAGCGGAAGCTGCCAAAATAACAGCTGTGAAAATCTTAACGCATGTGCAGTTCAAGCCTGTAGATTTTTAGCACAATATTGCGGAAAGCATTGCATTGACTGTAACAAAAATTTTCATGCAGCCAAAGGCGAGTGCTTAGCGACGGGGCAATGCAGCATTAAGGAGTGTATACGCGGGTTTCACTTGTCGGCAGATGAACAAACACAGAAGCTCGCAGAGCCTATCAGAGCTTGCGTAGAAAATACCAACTCCCAATGTGCCCCCGTGGATTCCTATGAACATAAGGATTGCAATGGCGATGCGTTGCCAGAAAATGCTGTATCTGGCATATGTTCTCCCGAGGGTAATTGCATAGCATTGAAATGCGCAGATTCAGAGAACCCCGATAACCCCTTTGTTTTGCGCGACGGTGCTTGCGTTTTGTGCTGTGATGATATTAGCAATTCGCATTGTATGAATAATCGTTGCTTTGCGAATTAGCTTGATATTGCGCTAGAACTCGCTAAAAACAGATAGATTTAGCGCTTTTCGCTAGGATCTTTCGGCTATCAATCGTATAAGTGGTAAAGTTGTGACAGAGACTTGGAAATTATTTAATCGCGTTTTTTACATGTATTTGCCGACATTACAGAGCAAACGAACTACAATTGCAGCGATTTTGTGCATTTTATTCACCGTTAGCGCGCTTAACGCTTGCAGCTCCGCTCCCCAAGAAGAGGAAGCCACTGAAATCCAAGTCGAAGAAAGCCCTGCGGTAGATGCGGCAAAATTCTATGGTTTGCCTACAAAACCTGGCGTTTTTATGCATACGCAGCAAGGGCTAGTCGAGCTACAGCGCGGTGCCCCCGAGGCTCTACAGATCAGCAACGCGGAGCGAGGTTTTGGTTTTATGCGGCCAAGCGGCGATCAATATAGTTTTGCCGCTACAGATTGGTATGTGTGGACGAAGACGCTAAATGCGGGATCTGCGCAACTAACAAGTATGCGCGGCGTCGCTATTTTACCTGAGCGCTGGTACGATTTGAGCGCCGAGGGCAATATCGCGTGGATTCCATCTGAGAGCTTGCAAACGACTTTCGAGAAAGTCACACAAGGCGAAAACTCTGTTATACGCCTTTCTATAGATGAACCCCTAAAACCTGGCTTCTATGTTCTACACGATCAAAGCTTTTTGCAGGGTGTTAAGAAGTCGGACGTCACTGCGTATTACCCTTTTGTCATACAAGAAAAATCAGGCAAAAATCCGTGGATCGACAGGGCAAACGCTTGTTTCCGCAATCAGTTCGAAAAACTCCAAACGATCTACGAAATATCGACACCCTTGCCCCAAAACACCGCTAAGCTTCGCCAATGCGCCATAGAACACCAGCTCGCCAGCGTTTTAGCGACAGATAAGCAAAACGAGCAGCTCTTTATGCAACGCATCATCCTAGCGCGCCTTGCGAACGATGATTCATCTGCGCTGCGTACGCTAATTTATCAAGAAATGAACGCTAGTGGCGACGATTTGGAGCAGTGGTTGTGGTGGCGAGCGCAATCTGATGTGCTCTTAGAGTTATCGGCTTTGCACAATAACAACGAACTGGCGGCAAAGCTTCGCGAAAACAATCTAAGGTGTAAACTTTGCACGTTTTACTCAAGCGATTTGTCACCACAAAGTCAAAACATTCGCGCTTTGATGTGGCTTCCCTTCTTTTTAGTAAATGACGCGACTTCGCTAGAGCCAAGTACACTAGATAGCTACTTTGCCCAGCTACAACGCGGTGAGCTTCCCATTCGTCCGCTCATTTTGTGGTTAGGAGCACAGCAACTCAAGAAAATGCGAGACTTTGCCGATAAAAACAAAAGTTTCGCTCACCGCTTTCAGTATATCAACACAAAGACCCCCCAAGCTTTTCGAGATGCTGCTTCACAAGTAAAGCTCAAGATCGACACAAAAGCTCCAGTACTCGGCCCCTTCCTCTACTCAAACGTACAAAACGACGATGAAAAACGCGAATTTACGCAGAAGATTCTACGAAACCGCCAGGGAATAGAATCTTGCGTAAGCGCTATGCAGCGTAGACAGCACAAAAACACGGGAGTTTTCGTGATTACGCTACCACTGACGTCACAACTCTTTGGACGCGAAGTCCTACCCAGCATCAGCAATCCCCTTAGCGACTCCCCTGCGGATGCAGAGTTTAGCCAATGCTGCAAACGCGCACTCGCCCCTGTCCTTGTACAACAGCGGCCAGAACCCGTAGATGAAACCGACGTCGATTTTGGCACCGTGGTTCTACCTAAGTCCGTCACCTTCGGCATCAGCTATAACAGCGACACTTCCGCGATTTGGCTGCAATAGTTCCTTGGTGAAGGAGGCTCCGATTTATGGGGGCTACGGCTCTAAACTCCGTTTAAGGTTTTGCGCCCTTGGAGTTCATTTTGCGTGTAACTCATTGATTTTATTGACTTAGCTTTGAATGCAGACTGACTTTCTTGCTTTAATCAGGGGCAACTTTGAAACTTGCCCCTACACAAATTGACGCATTTTGCATTCATCAGAGCTTCCCTAGGCCAAAGCGTGGTAATGGCATGAAAATAAAAGAACTCATCGATCGTGGACTGCGCGGCATCATCTTCGATATAGACGACAGCTTGTACCTAGAGCGCGATTACGTACGCAGTGGCTTTTTGGCGCTAAACGACTTGGTTTACGAACGCTACGCCGTGAAGGGCTTCGGCCAGCACTGCTGGGAACTGTTTTTGAATGGCGTACGAGGAAACACCTTTAACATTGCGCTTGAGCAGCTACAAATCAAGGTCGATGCCGAGTTTGTGCGAAAGCTTATTACAAGATACCGCGAACATGAGCCGCAAATCTCTTTACTAGCAGATGCCGAACTCTGTCTTAAGCGAGCGGCAAAAGAGCTAAAAATCGGTTTTTTAACCGATGGCCCCCTAGCTTCGCAGCGCGCAAAAGCAAAGGCTTTGGGGCTAGAACAGTACGCAGCCCCCATTATCTTTACCGCAGAACTCGATGCCCCCAAGCCATCGCCCATCGGCTTTAAAGCACTTGAGCTAGCCCTCAACTTGAGGGGCGATAGCCTCGTTTACATCGCCGACAACCCCAACAAAGACTTTAAAGGCCCCAAATCCCTAGGCTGGCGTACATTACGCTTACGTCGCCCTTTATCCTTACACGAACATATTCCATCGCAAAACGACATCGACGCCGAATGCAAGGAACTTATCTGGGACTAGGCCGCGCGCGCTAAAAAAGCCCAAACCCATTAAGGCTATCGCCCTTTTCCGCCATAGTCTCCCAAACGACTCTGCGCATTGATCACCACGTCTTGCATCAGCGCAAATATCTCCTTAGATTTATATTGGGGGGAGTTTCAAGCTATTCATTTGTAGCGCCGACCTTTTGTAGCGCCGTTTTATCAATGAGAAGTAGAAAATTAGTTCAATAGACATTTTTTTGGAGGGGGGAAGTTTCCCCCTCGCGCAAGCCTACTTCAAAAATTCGCTAACTTTCGCTATAACTTGTGCGTTGTTTTTGCTATACGCTCAACCACCGCACAAGTTGCGAAAGTAAGCGCCTTTTTTCGTATATCTTGCGCTACCCCCTCTGCGAGGACAGTTCGGAACACACCGACAATCGAAATGAAGCAGAGATTCTGCTTTATGGCTGTGGCGCTGCCCCGCGCTTCGCTAAGAGCTTGCGCTCTTAGAACCCGTTGTTTATACACAGCATTGATTTTATTGACTTTTATTACGAAGGCTCCGCTGTTTTTTGCTTTATTCTGGTGACTTTTTCACTCTTTTTGCATGAATCAGAGCTTTTCTAGGCATCAAGTGTGGAGAATTTATCCACATTTTAGCGAATAATACGTGCAATTTTGATGGCATGAAAGCCCCTACAAACATGACAGCGTGACAGACCTTACAACTCGGAGTGTATGATGCTTTTTCGCAACAAAATATTTGTTCTTCCTCTGTTCTTCCTCTGTGCCTGCTTGCTTTCGGCCTGTGGTTGGGACGAGAGCATTGTGAACTTTACAGGCGAAAGATGTCCGCCTGTAAGTGATGGAGCCGATCAACCCCCAAAATTAATGTCAGAACGCTGTAAGTTGGATTCAAAGGGCTGCCACTACCATAGCGAACTTAGGCGCTGTGAAGCGAATTATAAGTGTGTACCTGATCCTAGTGATGATAGTGGCATGACGTATGAATGCAAAAACGCCTGCCCCGATGCGCAAAATCTCTGCCCCGTAGACGGCGCATCCTCCGTTTGTGCCAACACCCAGACCGATGCCAAGCACTGCGGTAAGTGCAATAACGCCTGCCCCGCCGGGACGGCCTGCGATGAGGGAAAGTGCGGTTGCAGCAAAATCAAGCTAACTTGCGACGGTCAATGTATTGAGCCCAAGTCGGAACGGCAATATTGCGGTGCAAAACTGGGGGGCAGATGCAGTTCGGATGACCCGAATAGCCCCGATTACAAGGGCAGGGCTTGCAGCAGTGCCGAGATTTGCCAAAATGGCGAATGCGTTTGTGATGAGAATGGTGTTCTTTGTAACGGTAGCTGCATTGACCCTAAAAACAGCAATCAACACTGCGGCGCCAAGGGCAATTGCATAGGCAATGAGAGCACAGCGAATGATTTTGCGGGTGTCGTCTGTGAGACTGGGAAATCCTGTTTGGCTGGGGTCTGCGCTTGCCCGTCGGGTTTTGTGCTCTGCGATGGGAACTGTATCGATCCCTTGCTCGACCACAACTATTGCGGCGCCAAGGGGGCTTGCACAAACTCAGACGCCTCGCACGCCGATTACAAGGGGATGCAGTGTGCAGAGCGCAGCGCCTGCATTGCGGGGATCTGCAAGGTGGTTTCGTGCGAAGAGGGTCTACAACTTTGCTCCAGCGGTGTGGATGGCGGCAATATTTGCATTGATGTGATGGGGAATGACCCCAATAACTGCGGGAGCTGCGGCTGGAAATGCATAGACCACCCGATGAATGGTGCCACATCTGAAACGTGCTTAGAGGGGAAGTGCATGTATACATGTCCATTGAATACAACGAATTGTGCTCTTGATGAATTTAAAAATACGGAACCCCTTTGTTTGTCTGAGGCAGATCGCAAGGACGATCCAAAGCATTGTGGTACTACTGCTACGGCTCCTTGTGGTGTAGTTTGCGATGATGAGTCTCCAGTTTGCTATAGAGGAATGTGCGATAATTCGACCTGTCAAGATGCTGAAGGCAAGCCAACTGCGCTTTGTATGACAAAGGGATGTATGAATTTTGATAGTTCCTGCGGTCGACGCTGTGTAGATTGCACAACGCTGCCCAATATCTATGTGGACAAGAGTGCTGGGGGCGCGGCAAAGTGTGTTGTTGATGCTGCTTCAGCTGCCGAAGGCGATACGGTCGGCAGCTGCAAAATCAGTCGCTGCGCCGATGGTTATCACCTAAACCGTAAAACCTCGGGCAATGCCTGTGTTCGCAACCGCGTCGACAAATGCGCGCATCCCGACCAGGCCGAAGACGGCGACAATACAGATTGTCGCAAGATCGAAGGGGTAGCTCTGAGCGCTTGCAACCCCAAGGGTTACTGCGATGCTCTGCGCTGCGAAACAAATTACCGCCTTGTGCAGGATAACGAACGCGGTGTCAAAAAATGTGTACCCAACACTGATAGCGCCTGCGGCGCCGTCGATAGTTTGGCATTCAAGGATTGCACTAAGAACTTTGGAGTCTTCAAATACCGATGTCGTATGGGGGTTTGCGTTTTTGATGAAACAAGTATAAAGTCATATAAGGAAAACATTTGGTGCAATGTGTATAGTTCACCAAAGACGCCTTGTCCTTATGTAGAAGGCAAATTACGCTATTGCACGCGCGAAGAAGGCAATGCTTTTGGCTGCGGCTATCTCTGTGCGCAGGAAACCGGGGCGGAAGGCGCCCATAGCGCGGTGAGCTGCGGGGATAAGTGCATCCTCTTTGGCGACGGCGCAAGCTGCGATCTTTGCAAAAATTGTAATGACGGCGAGCGCTGCTACAAGGATTCGGAATCGGGCAAAGTGCTCTGTGCAGCTTGCGAAGATGCGTGCAGTGCGCCACAAATTTGTACCGAAGATAAAACGGCACGCTTTGCTTGCACGGGCTGTGCTAATAAGTGTCCTGCACAGCAGTGTTACCTGAACGATGAAGGCAATTTTGCTTGTACCGAGTGCGAGCCAGCCTGTCCTGTTACGCAGAATTGCTACCAGAAAGACAATGGTAATTTTGCTTGTACGCAGTGTAGTCCTCCCTGTGCCGAGGGCGAGCGTTGTTATCTCAATGAACAAGGCAAGTTCGCTTGCACCGAGTGCAAAGAAAGTTGCGAAGCTCCAGAGCACTGTTATTTTATCAAGGCTAAGGCGGAGAGTTTTGTCTGTCGATAGCGTTGTATAGACAGGGCATGCCCTGTCTCAATGGATTCTTTTGTGTGTAACGACTTGATTTTATTGACTTTACAATACGTAGCCTAACTGTTCTTTTCATCATCACGCGGTCACGGCATCTAGCTTCTATTAATGGGAAATACCGAAAATAGAAGCAACGAAGCTCACAAAAAGCCGCGACTGATATCTACAACATAGCGAACGCGTTAAACTTGCTCCATGCAGTAAAGCTATGAAAAAGGCTTGGGATGCCCCAAGCCTTTGATACCAAGCTACAACGAGCCCTACGGGATTAACGTCAGATTAACTGACCATTGCTTTGCTATAATATCGTTGCCAAACACAAATGTATAATTTTTTGTTTCATAAAGAGCTAGTGCCGACGGATCTAGCTCCACCTCTATACGCGACTTACTCCTAAAAGGTATATCTTGCACTTTTTCGTTTGGATCAATGACACTAAGAGTACCATCAACCTTAGCGTTGAAGTCCACAGTGATTTCGATCCTACGTTCATCCGACTTACTAACGACAAGATTGTCGGGGAAGACCGCAACGATTGCAGGAACTTCGCAATTCGAAGTGTAGAGGCTACAAACCTTACCTGCTGAACAGTTTCTCGCAAGGGGCGCCCATACTCCACTAACACATGTGTCAATAATATTGCTCCCAGTATGGCAACGAGTGTCACCGTCTTCGCAATCTTCTAATGTAATGCTTTGTGCTTGCCCACCACTGAAATCGTTGTCATAAACCCGTAAGCTAGCATCATTCGATGTAGCAACGGGATCGGAGGAGATGCTCATAACGCGCTGCCCTGTTCCCTCAGTAAACATATACATGCCTGTCGAAAAATGCCGCTACCTATGGGTTTAAAAACTATATCAAAGAGGGTTGGCATTGGGATTACACGGGTAAAGTCGATACTTCGACGCCAAAGACTAATGATACAGAGGGGAGTGACCGCTCTACGACTCAAACAAATTCTGATACCATAGGTAAAAGAATCCTCTCTACTCGCGAGCTATCGCGATACGAAGATCGTCCACTAAGCACTAGCAAAAACGAAGTTTCCTCCAAAGGTTCGTCGACTGAGCCTACTGTCGACATTGACAAAGATAAGGCCGCGAGGGTCAACAGAAGCTATAAATATAGCATTGCGAAATGTAAGCACATTCAAGTAGCGGTTGGAGCTGGAGATGACGGAGACTTGGGTCCAATTTCTGCGGAAAAAATTGCTATATTCCAAAAGACGCACGGTTTAGAGCCCGTAGATGGAATCGTTGGCTCATTAACTTGGGCAAAGATTATCGAGTTAAGCCCTTTTCAAGAGCCCAAAAAGACAGCCGATACGAACGCAGAATCTGATGAACCCAAGGCTGCAAGCTCTACTGAGGATATCACTGATGAAGACAAACTGTGGGAGGATCATAAGGCCGTAGCCGTTTGGGCTCCCAGCGTAACGAAACGCAGATATAAGCTGGAGAATGGAACCATTATCCAAAAAAACAATGGCACCAAATCATGGAGAAACAACAACCCTGGCAACATGATGACCAAGGCTTATGGCGCCTTGAAAATGGACAAGCAGGGTTACGGGATCTTCCCCACCGTGCAAGCTGGTTACGATGCTAAGGTCGAACTTCTTTTCGATAAAAAATACAGCGATCGCACATTGCACGACGTTTTCTTGAAAAACGAAGGAAAGTCCGATGTTTACGCCCCACTTGGTCACGGCGACAATGACCCGCAAGCTTATTATGATTTCGTTGTCAAAACGGTTGGTGCTACCAACGTTCAAGACGAGGATGGAAACGATACTCGCCTTATGAAAGACTACCCAAAAGCCACTCGCGAGAAAATTGTTCAGGCTATAACTCAAAAAGAGGGATATAAAAAGGGAGACTTGAAAAAGGAAATCTAGTAGCTCATCAATGTACTACAGTCTAAAGAAGCTCTGAGCTCTTGGAGCTTCGCAAAAACCCGTCCAAGGGCTTGCGCTCTTGGAATCCGTTTTGTGTGTAGGTCTTTGATTATATTAGCTTTATTTTGAATGCTCGCCTGAATTCCCGTGATTTACGCTAGCTATTTTTTGAATATTTTTGCTTTAATCAGAGTCTCGCGTAAGCGAAGGGAGCTAAGTTTTTTGCAGTGCGAGCTAAGTTTAAGTGATAAGCATGTTTGAGGGGGTAGCGCAAGATCACCCGCAAAATTCGGCTAGAGACGCATTTAATGCGATGGTCACGCGATTAGCGTGAACGGCGCATTAAATACAGCGGCTCTTGCCGAATTTTGTGGGAAGCTTGCGCGTAGGGGGAAACTTCCCCCACAAAAAAACAAAAATATCGATTCATCGGTGCAGCCAATGCAATTTTCCTTCTTGTTTGTAAAACTGCGATGAATAGAGTAAGCGCATGGAGTGGGGGCTAGAGACTTAAGAAAGAGGAAGGTATGGGAAAAGGGCTAGTAATCGTCGAATCGCCAGCGAAAGCAACAACAATAGCAAAAGTTCTGGGAAGTAAATTTGATGTTATCGCTTCCTACGGACATATCAAGGATTTGCCCAAGAGCAGCTTGGGTGTGAACATCGAAGCCGATTTTGAGCCGCTATACGAAACAATACCTGGCAAAACTAAAGCACTGTCAAATATTAGAAAACTGGCAGCCTCGGCGGATCAGATATTCATCGCCACTGACCCCGACCGCGAGGGTGAAGCGATTGCGTGGCATATCGCCGAGGTCATTGGCTGTTTTGATAAGAAAAAACCGCGCGAAGCTCGCCGAATCGAAATCCACGAGATCACGAAAAAGGGCATACAAGAGGGGCTAAACAACCCCCGCGAAATCGACAAAAAGCGCTACGAAAGCCAGCAAGCGCGAAGAATTCTAGACAGATTAGTGGGCTACCAAATTAGCCCCATTCTCTGGGAGAAGGTCAAACGTGGGCTCTCGGCAGGTAGGGTGCAATCCGTTGCAGTCCGACTCATCGTTGACCGCGAGGCCGAAATCGCCGCTTTCGTCAACACGGAGTATTGGAACATTCGCGTAAACCTCGAAGCAAAAGAGGCACCGCGATTTTGGGCGGATCTCTTTACGGTGGATGGCGAAAGAACCGATGTTAAAAACGAAAAAGGCCGAATTAAAAACGAAGATGAAGCAAAAAAACTGCTTGAAATCAGCAAAAATCACCCATTCATCGTCAAATCCGTAACAAGAAAAGAGAACAAAAGACGAACCCAGCCGCCCTTTACCACTTCTAAACTACAGCAAGACGCATCGAGGCAACTGCGCTTTAGCTCGCAAAAAACCATGTCTACGGCACAAAAACTTTTTGAAGGTATAGACTTGGGCGCCGCTGGGACAGTGGGTTTGATCACCTACATGCGAACGGACTCGGTACGCGTTTCGGCCGATGCCGTCAATGAATGCCGACAACTCATCGCCAATCTTTACGGAAACGAGTATTTACCCACTAAGGCGAATAACTTCGCATCGGGAAAAAACGCACAAGACGCCCACGAAGCCATACGCCCTACCGACGTTTCACTCCAACCCGATGCCATTAAAAATTTCTTAAACGCCGATCAATACAAACTCTATAAACTCATCTGGAACCGTTTCGTTGCAAGCCAAATGCGCGAAGCCGTGTTTGACACAACCACCATAGACATCCAAAACGGTCCGCTTATCTTCCGCGCAAACGGCTCCATCCAAAAGTTCAAGGGCTACCAAATCGTTTACGAAGAAGGCAAAGACGACGATGATACGCAAACCCCCGCCAATACTGGGGATGTGCGACTTCCACGTGTCGAGAAAAATGACAGTTGCAAGTGCCACAAAACCACCCACACCCAGCACTTCACGCAACCGCCGCCGCGCTATAACGAAGCAACTCTCATCAAAGAGCTCGAAACCTGTGGCATCGGCCGCCCCTCCACCTACAGCTCCATCGTTTCTCTGATCCAAAATCGCGACTACGTCGAGCGGCAAGGCAAACAATTTCACCCCACTGAACTCGGACAGCTCGTCACGCAACTCCTTGTCGAAAACTTCCCCTCCATATTGAACATAAAATTTACCGCCAAAATGGAGGCCAATCTAGACGAAATCGCTCAAGGAGCCCAGGAATGGGTTGAGGTTCTCAATAATTTTTACGGCCCCTTTAAAAAGGATCTCAAACGCGCTGGCGCCGAAATGCGCAACGTTAAACGCGAAACCGAAGAAACGGACATCATTTGCGAAAAATGCGGCGAAACTTTCAGCGCTAAATGGGGAAAAAACGGCTATTTCCTTGCTTGTAACGGATACCCGAAGTGCAAAAACACCAAGGAATTTAAACGCGACGAAAGCGGCAAAATTATCCCCGTCGAACGCGTGGTACAAGAGTGCGGAACCTGCCCAAAATGTTCCAAACCCATGATCATCAAAACCGGGCGCTACGGCCGCTTCCTCGCCTGCTCAAGCTACCCCGAGTGTAAGCACACACAAGCCTTGTCCCTTGGAATCGCTTGCCCAAAAGAAGACTGCGACGGCGAATTGTTCGAGAAACGCAGCAAAAAAGGGCGAGTTTTCTATGGCTGTGGAAACTATCCCAAGTGCAAATACGCCACGTGGAACAAACCCACCGAGCAACGCTGCCCAAACTGCCAAGCCGCAAACCTTGAAGAAGTCAGCAAAAGAGACGAATCCAAACTCCTGTGCCCAAATTGCGCTTACTCGAAAGACACGGCGTAAAGCGAACTTTGTTTGAACAAAGCGTAAACTTTTAAGCTTTATTTTGGGGGGGGGAAGTCTCCCCCTACGCGCGGGCTTCCTCGCAAAATGCGCAACAAACGCTTCATAAACTGCCTTGTTTCGGCTACTCGCCGAACCAACGCAGTTTATGCGTTTGTAACGCCTTTTACTCGGTGATCCCGCGCTACCCCCTCGCCACAAGTTTGGCTCATAAAACTAGCTCTGCACTGCAAAAACGCTAGCACAGCTCAAGTTTGGGAACAAAAAACGGATTTTCGCTGTTTGCTAAGAGTATCTGCGAAAAAACACGCAGACTTATGGGATTACGACTATTTTGCACTAAGAACATTGAATAGAGAGCTGTGGAGTTATTGCTTCACGTTGGGATACGTAAATGAAAAGTACAAGTTTATTCACAAGAACAAATCATTGATTTGCTTTTTTTGGGGTAGGGGGATGGAGATACAGTTTTTTAAAAATAAAGGAACCCTATGATAGCCAAACGACTATCGCACGTAAAAGCATCGCTAACTTTAGCCATCACTGCAAAAAGCAGCGCTCTGAAAGCGCAGGGCGTTGATGTAGTGAGTTTCGGCGCTGGAGAGCCTGATTTTGACACGCCCAAAAGCGTCGTTGATGCCGCGAAAGCCGCACTAGACGCTGGACAAACCAAATACACCCCTGTTGCAGGCACCAAAGAGTTGCGCGACGGCATCGCTGCCGCCTATAAGGCGGAATTCGGCGTAGATTGCTCGGGAGATGAAGTTATTGCCGGCGTTGGCGGCAAACAAATACTATACAATGCCTGCATGGCGCTGCTGGATCTAGGCGATAAAGTTCTACTCCCCGCCCCCTATTGGTTGAGCTACCCGGCGCAGATCTATCTAGCTGGCGCAACACCTGTATTTATAGAAACTAAGCAAGAGAACGATTTCTTGCTCCAAGCCGACGACTTAAGAGCCGCTATCGTTGAGCATAAACCCAAAATGCTCATACTCAATTCTCCCTCAAACCCAACGGGCGCCGCCTATAGCCGCGAGGACTTATTCGCTCTCATCGAGGTTCTACGCGAACACCCCGAGCTATTCGTCCTTTGGGATAATATCTATTACAAACTGACCTACGACGGCTTTGTGCATTACGAGCTCTTACAACTTGCACCCGATCTACGCAACCGCGTTATTGTCGCTAGCGGTTTCTCGAAATCCTACGCCATGACTGGCTGGAGACTTGGTTTTGGCATTGCGCCAACAAACATTATAAAAGCCATGTCGACCGTGCAAAGTCATTCCACGTCTAATCCCACAAGTTTTGCGCAAAGCGGCGCCGTTGCTGCACTCAAACTAAGCGACGACTTTTTCCAAAACATGCTCGATCATTTTACACGACGCCGCAAACTTATCATTGATTTGATCGAAAAAATCCCGCATATCACCTGTACAAAACCACGCGGCTCTTTTTATTTGCTCGTAAACTTTAACGACTACTTGCAAAAAACATACGAAGGTAAAAAGATCAACGACGACGTCGATCTCGCAGAATTCCTCATCGAACACGCTAAAGTTGCTACCGTTCCTGGTAGCGCGTTCGGCGCACCGGGCTACCTGCGATTATCCTTCGCCATGAGCGAAGAAAACATCGAAAAGGGCATCAAACGCATCGCTGAGAGCTTAAAAGCACTGACATAATGAGCTACACCCCGCTGTTTTGTGGGGCGCTGCCCCACACCCCGCTGTTTTGTGGGGCGCTGCCCCACACCCCGCTAAGGGCTATCGCCCTTAGAACCCATTTTTCTTTACCATTTTGCGCGTCTTCGTCGTCAACTGCGTCATTCGGCGCAGTCACGACCCTTAGGTCGCTCCTTTGCCTCATTCCTTGTTTCCTAGAATCCGCATCAAAATGGTAAAGAAAAGCGTATTTTTGTTTTC
>Ga0265293_10001227_pt1 | contig 56837 bp, 57 predicted proteins | sample Munlanlewell138R_FD_192505 | JGI IMG/M metagenome (GOLD analysis project Ga0265293, IMG submission 192505) | Leachate microbial communities from a municipal landfill in Southern Ontario, Canada - Leachate well 138R | ecosystem: Engineered > Solid waste > Landfill > Unclassified | place: Canada... | reverse complement strand
GATGCCAGGCTATGATGACAAGGTGGTTATGGCAGCGGGAACCTTTGTACAAGGAGCTTCTATAGAGTTTTCTGCAGATGCCCCCCTTCGTGAACCCTTTGTAGCCTATATGCAGGGTGGATTAACATATACTCAGGTTAAGTATGGAATCTTAAGTGCCACCAATGTATTAATAGAGAAAGGTCTTTTAAAGATTTGAGTAAGAAAAAGACAAGTAAGCCTAAAAAGCAAAAACAAAAGAGGGCGAAAAAAGAGAGAGAAAAGAACAACTCTAAGTTTTTAATTAAGCTTATGGTTATTATTGCTAGCCTTTTGTTTCTAATTGTAATTGTAAAAATGGCCACTGAGTATCTAGCAACCGTAGTAAAAAAGGATATGGTCTATTCTGGCAAGATGGTTGACAGCATAAACATATCTGGTTTAATCCTCTATGACTATGACCAATACTACATAGAAGGTGGAAGCTATTTGATAAGAACCATCAATGAAGGGGACAGGGCCAGAGTTGGCAGCGTCATAGGAGCTGGTGTTAATACAAATAATCCTCTTTATGAGCAATTAAAAAAGGTAAGCCAAGATATTAATAGTGCTAACAAACTATTGGAGATTAATACAGGTATAGCCTCTCAAGACCAAATTACTATTAATAAGCTTTTAGAAAAGGAAATGCTGGATTTACCCTTAGCCATTTCTCAAAAAAAGATAAATGAAATTGAAGAGCACAAAGAAAAGATTCAAGATTATCTAGAATATAAAAAAGCTTTGGTGGCAGGACAAAATTACAAAAAAGACTTACTTGATGACCTTTTTACCCAGTTTAATGGACTGAAAATGGCTATGGCCAGTGACTATAGGCCTGTTTATTGTGCTAGTCCTGGTTATGTAACCTATAGCGGTTATGAAAACCTTTCATATGAAGAGGTCAGCAATATTTTGCCAGAGGATTTGAATTTAAGGCTAGAAGCTCAAAAAGAAGAGAATAATCCCTATCTTATAAAAGTAAGTAAATCAAACAACTTCTATATCGCAGCTGTATTAGCCTCTTCTGATGCAGCTAGAATAAAGGACTTATCCCAAGTAATAATACACATTAATACTGGAGGAATAGATTTACGCATTGATGTTAAAGACATAAAGATTGGCAATAGCAGTGGAAATGAAACTGTAGTCTTTTTTATGACAGACAATGGACTAAGCAAACTAGCTTCAATAGGTGCCTTTGATGGGCTTTTAGAAATTGGTAAGTATGAAGGGTTAAAGGTTCCGGTTAATAGTATATATAACTTTAAGTATTCAGCCTTTCAAAGACCTCAGATGGCAATTATAAAAGGGATAACTGTTAAGTTTGTAGAGCTAGAGATTTTGTATTCAGATGACCTTTATGCTATAGTCAAGAGTAAGGATCCAAACTATAGTTTTAAGGTTTATGACTATTATGTACTAGATCCATACAAGGTAAAAGATGGAGATGTTGTTAACTAGCAAGGGGTGTGAGATAAATATTGGACAATACAGATAATTATGTTGTTAGAAATATTGATAGAATTAGAAGTGAGATTAATAATCCAGATATCTTGATAGTTGCTGTTTCAAAAACAGTAAAGCCTGAAATTGCACAATTAGCCCTAGGTCGAGAAAATGTAGTGCTGGGAGAAAACAGGGTTCAAGAGTTTTTAAGAAAGTATGAGTATCTTGAAGGAAAAGGACAAATCCATTTCATAGGTCATCTTCAAAAAAACAAGGTCAAGTATCTTGTGGGAAAAACCCCTTTAATTCACTCTGTAGATTCCCTAGGCTTAATAGAAGAAATTGAAAAAAGATCTCAAAGATTAGACCTTACAACAGATATCCTATTACAAATAAAGTTGTCTGATGAAGAAACAAAATATGGCTTAACCCGTGAAGAGGCCTTGGAAATTATTAAGGCTAATGAGCAAAACTCTCACGTTAAAATCAAGGGATTAATGACAATGGCCCCATTTACCCAAGATCAAGACCTAATTTTAAGTATATTTTCCAAATTACATGAGATTTTTATTGACATAAAAAATAATACATTCTACAATACTGATATGGTACATCTTTCAATGGGAATGAGTAATGACTATTTGTTGGCAGTTAAGGAGAACTCCAACATATTACGTTTAGGTACATCAATCTTCAAAAAGTGACCATACACGCTAAAGATAAGTTTTTTATTGTACACAAAAGAGGAGGGAAAACATGAGTGTTTTTGACAAATTTCTAACAGAATTTTTAGGATTCGAACAGACTTCAAACGAAAAATCACAGGTTGCACCAGAAACAAGAGACATTAAAGCAAAGCCTAGACAACAGGGCATTAGCATTGTGGAAAAACTTGGAGAAATGGAAGAGACTCAGGCTAACAGTCCAAAGGTTCGTCCAATTGAACGTTCCACAGGTGTTCTTAATGTTATGTATCCAGAAAGCTATGAAGAAACAAAAAGAGTTTGTGATTCATTAAAGGCAGGTAAGGCTGTAATCATTAATCTTGAACAGGTTGAAAAAGGCTTGGCTCAAAGAATAGTGGACTTTTTAAGTGGCACAGTTTATACCTTAGATGGTGCTATCAGCAAGCTTTCAGAAAAAATATTGGTAGTTGCTCCAAGAGGCTATCATATAGATGATGAAAGACAAGATGTAACTAGGCCTGTAGAAAGCAAAATAAGAACATACACAAACTAAAGGAGTAGAGTTGAAGTTTATACTCAGTCTTATATATTACTTTTTATATGCAATTTCCTTGCTTGTTTTTATAAGAGCTTTATCATCCTTTTTTGGTAATGCCCGAAATAGCAAGTACTATGGAGTACTATATAGGTTAACCGAGCCATTTTTGGCTCCTCTGAGAACTCTCATGGCTAGACTTTTTAGTGGTAGGCCCATGATGTTTGACTTCTCCTATATTGCCCTTTATTTAATTGTTATGGTTTTGCAAAGGATCATCTTAATTATTCAAGCTAGCCTATAATAAATAATAGTACAACTTTACCTAAATGGAATAAAGTGTAAAATAAGCATATAAGAAAGTTTATATGCTCTTTCTTCCATTTATTTTTATTTAGTTAAATTGGGAGAGCCCCTAGCCCAATAAATAAATGCCGGTATAATGTGAGAGTTGAAAAATCTTTTTTATGGATATATAATATAGGCAAGGTCAAAGAAGGTCAGACCTGCTATGAGAGATTAAACATGGGAGACATGGATGGAATACAAAGATTATTACAAGGACCTTGGAGTAGATAAAAGTGCTGACAAGGACACCATAAAAAAAGCATATAGGAAATTAGCAAAAAAGTTTCATCCCGATAATAATCCGGGTAATAAAAGGGCAGAAGATCGATTTAAAGAGATTAATGAAGCCTATGAGGTCTTATCCAATGATGAAAAAAGAAAGCGCTATGACACTATAGGAAATCAAGACTTTGGACCTCAAGGTTTTGACCCTTCATCTTTTGGTGGACAATATTCCTATGGGGGTGGATTTTCTTCTGCTTCTTCTTCAGATTTTTCTGACTTTTTTAATATGTTTTTCTCTGATTTAGGAATGGGAGCAGATCCCTTTTCTACTCAAGCAAGAAGGCCAAGAGCTAGCCAACAGATTGACAGTCAAGCTCAAATGTCAATAAGCATTGAAGATGCTATTTTAGGTAAAGAAATGCTGGTTACCTTAGATGACACAAAGGTTAATTTAAAAATACCTAAGGGTATAAGACCGGGTCAGAAGATTAAGATGAAGGGAAGAGGTCAAAATGGAGGAGACCTCTATATCACCATAGACATCCAAAACACAGCCAGTCTCTACCTTGAAGGGGATGACTTGGTTAAAGAAATTGATATTTACCCCTGGCAGGCCTATCTAGGTTCTTCTATTCAAATAAAAATGCCAGACACTAACTTGAAGGTATCTATACCTAAAAAGTTTAGGGGAGGGTCAAAAATACGGCTAAAGGGTAAAGGTTACCATAAAAAAGATAAGTCTAGAGGAGATTTGTACATTAAGCTTAATATAATAAATCCATCAGATATGACCGAAGAAGATGAAAAGATTTATGAAAGCCTGTTAAACAAATATAGTTGATGATAAAATGTCTTTATGAAAAGATCTGATATTTTTCTCATCTGTACACTTGTATTAATCTTCCTTGTTTTTCTAGGGCTCTACCTATTTAAAGATGGAAGAGACAAGGACCTTTTAGTTATTCAAAGGGAAAATAGGATAATATATAAAGAATCTATTTATCTAGATAATGAGATAAGTATTTTTGATGAGAAAGGAAATCTTCTAAACATTGTTCACATTGAAAATGGAGAAGCTTGGGTTTCTTATGCCAGCTGTTTTAACAAAGACTGTATAAAGATGGGTCCTATAAAGGTAGGCTCAAAAAAGCAAATAGCTTGTCTTCCTAATCAGGTCTTAATATATTTAGATAGTTTAGTAGAAGATTGGGATGGGGTGGTAAAATGAGAAAATCCCAAAAAATAGCCTGGGTAGGTGTTTTTTCTTCGGTAGCTATAGCCATTTCAGTACTAGAATCCTACTTTTCATTTTCATCTTTATTGCCTGGCCTAAAACTAGGTTTGGCAAATATTGTGAGTCTAACCGCCCTTTATATTTTAGGGCCAATTTATGCTTTAGCCATTCAATTTGTAAGGATTATGCTTACAGGTTTTTTAAGGGCTAGCCCAATTACCTTTTTGTTTAGCTTTGTTGGAGGTATGACCTCAATTTTACTTGTAATACTTATACGAAGAATAAACAAAGAGGCTTTTTCTGTGGTGGGCTTAAGTGTAATAGGTGCAATTGTACATAATGTAGCTCAATTTTTTGCAGCTTTATTAGTTTTAAAAAACATCGATATATTCTGGTATATAGCTTTTTTAACCCTTTTTGCTGTTCTTGGTGGAGTCTTAACCGGCATAAGTGCCAAGTACTTAATTAAGGCTTTAGAGGCTAACAAAAGGCATTAATGCTATGATATGAGGGGCTCTTAAGGTATAATATAAAAAAGAGAAAAAACAAAGAAAAAGCAAAGAAAAACAAGAAAAAGAGTAAAAGGAGAGACCATGAGTAGAGCTGATATAATTTTCAAAGATATGTGTAGAGATATTATCGACAATGGTGTCTGGGATAAAGATCAAGCAGTCCGTCCAGTTTGGGAAGACGGAGAGCCCGCTTACACTGTAAAGAAGTTTTGTGCAGTAAACAGATACAATCTGAAAGAAGAATTTCCCATTCTTACTCTTAGGCCCACCGCCTTTAAAAGTGCAATAGATGAAATTTTGTGGATTTGGCAGAAAAAATCAAACAATATAAATAATCTTAAAAGTAGGATCTGGGATTCATGGGCAGATGAAGAGGGCACAATTGGTAAGGCTTACGGTTATCAATTAGGGGTAAAACATAAGTATAAAGAAGGTATGTTTGACCAAGTGGATAGAGTCTTGTATGACCTAAAACACAATCCCAGCAGTAGAAGGATAATGACCAATATCTATGTTCATGAGGATTTACATGCAATGAACCTTTATCCTTGTGCCTATAGTATGACCTTTAATGTGTCTGGTAAGGTCTTAAATGGAATCTTAAATCAAAGATCCAATGATGTCTTGGTAGCCAACAACTGGAATGTAGTTCAATATGCTGTATTACTTCATATGATGGCCCAAGTATCAGATTTAGAGGCAGGAGAATTAGTCCATGTAATAGCTGATGCCCACATATATGACAGACACATTCCTCTAGTTGAAGATATGCTAAAAAGGCCTATGTATGAGGCTCCCAAGTTTGTTATGAACAAGGAAATTAAGAACTTTTATGACTTTACAACCGATGATTTTGAATTGGTGGGATATGAGAAGAATAAGCAGATTAAAAATATTGAGGTGGCTATATGAATATAATTGTGGCAGTTGATGAAAACTGGTCCATTGGATACTTAGGAAAAATACAGTGGCATGTAAAGGAAGATTTAGCGTACTTTAAGGCAAAGACTTTAAATAAGACAATTGTTATGGGTAGAAAAACCCTAGAGTCCTTAAAGGATGCCAAACCTTTAAAAAATAGGAATAATATAATATTAACAAAAAATGCAGAGTACAAAGTAGATGATGCCTTGGTATTAAATACATTAGAAGAAGTTTTAGAAGCTATAAAAGATGAAGACCCTTCACAAATTTTCATCATAGGGGGCGAGAGTATATATAAAGCCTTTTTACCTTATTGCAAAAAGGCCTTTATAACCAAGGTTTATGGAAGTTTTCAGGCGGATAAATATTTTCCTAACCTAGACCAATCAGACCAATGGGAACTAACTCATAAGTCTGACAGGATGGTGACAGAGAACGGAACCCATATAAGTTTTCATGAATATGAAAGAAAATAAATATAAGATAATTGAACAACTAAAACCCTATAAAGAAGAATTAACACTAGGACTCATCTTTCTTGTGGCTTTTCTTGTCCGTATCTTCATATCTGGATCGGTTTTAGGCCATACTACAGATATGGGCTGTTTTTCCCATTGGTCTGAGCAAATTTTTACCCAAGGCCTATCAGGCTTTTATAGCGGCAACATAATATGTGACTATCCACCCTTATACATATATTTCTTGTGGATAGTAGAATTTTTTAGATCCATGCTTAACCTTATGTTCGTTTCACCAGAGCACTTGATTTTGTTAAAGCTGCCTTCTGTTATCTTTGATCTATTGACAGCAGCCTTAGTATACAAGATTGCAAAAAAGAGATTAAGCTATAGGGGGGCTATCTTAAGCCTTATGCTTATTGCCTTTAGCCCAGTATTTATCTTCAATTCATCAGCTTGGGGTCAAGTTGATAGTATTTTTACCTTCTTTATTGCTCTTACAGCCTATTACATAATTGAAGATAAACTGCATTTTGCCACCTTATCATATGTACTTGCTGTGCTCTTAAAGCCCCAAGCCTTCATATTTGCCCCTATACTCATATATGGATATATTAGAAGTAAGGATTGGAAGAAGGTCCTTTTATCCTTGACCTATGGTCTTATGCTTTTTGTAGGAGCTGTTTTACCCTTTGCAATTTATGAGGGGCCTTTGTGGATCTTTGATTTGTATTTTGGGACCATGGGCCAATATGCCTTTTCTACCTTTAATGCATATAACATCTATGCCCTTCTTGGTCAAAATATTGCAAGTCATTCAGATACCCTATTTTTAATGCCTTACAAGTATTATGGCTATCTATCAATTGTAATAACCTGTATTATTACAAGCCTAGCCTATTTCAAAAAAGGCAAAAAAGATGGCTTCTATTTTGCAACTGCCAGTTTTTTAATGACCATGGTCTTTACCTTTGCAACCATGATGCATGAAAGATACCTCTTTCCATCTGTCCTTTTTGTGCTTTTAGCCTATATATACAGCCTAGACAAAAGATTTCTATACATCCATATCCTCCAGACAATTACCTTTCTAGCTAACAACATATATATCTTAAGTTTAGACAAGGTAGCTGGTTATGATTTCTTTTCACCATATATAGCTATTGTTTCTGCCCTAACAGTCTTTACATCCCTTTGGTATATAAAGGTTTATGTCCAACAATATATAACTGACAAGGAAGAATTAGTGAATCTGTTTTGATATAGATAAAGTTACTTAAATGATGAAGCAAAGATAAGAAGAGTATAAGAAGAGAGAAAGAAGAGAAAGAAGATGAAAAAAGAAAAGCATATTAGAAAATCTAAAAAGAAAATTTTAAGATTAAAGAATTTAATCCTTCTAATGGTTCTTTTTGCTCTTTTAATATCTTTAAGTGGGTGTGGAGATTACTTTGATGCCTTAGAAAACATTGCTCAATCACCAAGCTTACCTTCAAAAACTCCAGTGGTAAGTCCTAGTCCCAGTCCTAAGCCTAGTGAAACACCTAAAGAAAAACCATCTGCCAGCCCTAGTCCATCTCTTCCTGTAGAAGAAGAAATTGACCAATCACTGGTCTATGCAAGAAATCCTTTAATAGGAAGATATGAATACATGCATGAGTTTTCTACAAAGACTAGGCCTTTAGCTATTATTCAAGAAAATACTTGGCAAAGTTTACCCCAGCATGGCCTTCAAAGTGCTGATATAGTTATTGAAATGTTGGTTGAGTATGAGATATCTAGATTCTTAGCCATCTATCAAGACCCATATAATGTTGAAAAAATAGGGGCTGTAAGAAGCTTAAGATCCTACTTTACCCAAATGGCCTTAGCCTTTGATGGCTATATAGTCCATTATGGCTATAGTGATTCTGGAAGGGAAAATGCCAAGGGTGATTTAGCAAGAAGGGGACTTACCACCATAAACGGTCTATTTTTAGGAGATGGGGGCAATCCCTTTTGGAGAGACAGATCCAGACTGTCTGCAGGTTATTCTTCTGAGCACACTGTGGTAACAGCGGGAGACAATCTTTTAAACAAGGTTTCTTCTTTACCTGAGAGTGTAACAAAGAAGGAAAACAGGGACTATGTCTTTTCCTTTTCCAACACCTCTAGTGCTGAAGGAAAAAGTCCAGCCAATGACATATATATTGGAAATATCTATGTAAACAGTCCCTACTTTTTATACAACGAAGAGTTAGAAAAGTATGAAAGATATCAGTTTGGACAAGCCCATTATGAAGGAAACACAGGAGAAATCTTAAACTTTGACAATGTCTTTGTTTTAAAGATGGACACTTGGCCTCTTAACGACAGCCTTCGCCATGTGGCAATGACAACCTATGGGTGGGGAAGTGGCTACTACTTTAATAAAGGGGCCTATGTACCTATACAATGGAAAAGAAACAATGACAGTTCTCATTTTGAAATCTTTTATGAAGGCGAAATCTTAAAAGTTGCAAGAGGTAATACCTGGATATGCTGCATACCATCTAATAGGGGTATAACCATAAGATAGAGAAGAACTAGTGGAAAAAGTAATTGTAAAAAAACAAGTAATAGTAAAAACAAGAAATAATAAATATAAAGATAAGTTGGTAGAGTATGAAATGTATTAAGAAGGTAAAAAAGAAGAGTATTGTGATTTTTAGTCTAATAATGTTGGCACTTTTGCTTGTGTTAAGTGCCTGTTATAAGCCTATTGAACCATCTGTAAATCCCAGCCCTAGCCCTAGTACGGATGTAACAATTGAGCCAAGTCCAAAAGCTTCTCCGAGTTTAGAGCCTTCACCTACTCCTACACCAACACCTACTCCTACTCCTAGTTTAGAGCCCTCTGTAGAGCCCTCTCCTAGCCCAACTTTACCACCTAAGGGAGAATACATAGAGTATTTAGATGCTTATGTGGATTTTGAAGAAGCTAAAGCTATGTCAAAAGATATAATTTATTGGAATAAGAATAGTCCACCAATAGAGACTTTGGATAAGCATGGAGCCATTACCCATGGAGATAAACAAAAGAAGGAAATATATTTGACCTTTAATTTAGGTTACGAGCATGTGGCTGGTAACACTGAAAGAATGTTAGATATTCTAAAAGAAAGAAATATTAAAGCCACCTTCTTTATGGTTGGTGAATATATTGAAGTCTTTCCTCAAAAGGTAAGGGCAATTTATGAAGATGGCCATACCCTAGGAGGTCATACCTATTATCACTTTCCACCAACTTACACTATGACAGAAGAAGAACTTATTGAAGACTTTGTAAAAACAGAGGAGCTTTTAGAAATAGCTCTAGGGGATAAATATGAAAAGATGAAATACTTTAGGCCCATTGCCAGTGAATTTAACGAAAGAGATATTTATGTGGCCAAGTCTTTAGGATATACAACAGTGCTTTTTGATGCTACATATGATGATTGGAATAGGACTATAACCCATGGATTTGACTATGCCTACAGCCAACTTAAAAAAGATATTAAACAAGGAGCCATATATCAGTTGCACATTGTTACCCCAGACAATATTGAAGCTCTTCCTGTATTTATAGATGAGCTTTTAGCAGACGGATGGGTTTTTAAGACTTTTGACTAAAAATTGACAAAATTGTGTGGTTTTATATAAAATGTAACTACACTAAAGAGGAAGTCTCATGAAGGAAAAAACTAAAAGCAGATTAAAAACCTTTATAGCCATAGCTTTTATCGTATATTTTTTATATGCCATAATTTCACAGCAGCCAAGATTAGACGACTTATCTGCCCAGCTTAATAAGTTACAAAAAGAAATAGAAGAAGAAGAGATTATTAAAAAGGAATTGGAATATCATTTATCTATTATAGATACAGATGAATATATAGAATATGTAGCCAGAGAAAGATTAGGCTATGTAAAGGCCAATGATCTAGTCTTTATTAGTTCTAAGGAAAAGTAAAAAATATAATAAGAAAAAGAAGTTGAGAAACAGAAACTGTATCAAAGACTTGCAAAGCTTCATTGGAATAAGAAATAATATGTGTTAATATAAATGGAGTTTTAAATAGGAAAAAACTGAAATATAGCTAAGTTTATTGAGGGATAAAATGATAACCATTAAAAAAGATATTGCAAACCAATTAAGTAAAGAGATTGAGCAACTTACCAGTCAGGAAATATTAGAGATGCTAGAATACCCACCAGAAGATAATATGGGGGATTTAGCTCTACCTTGCTTTAAGTTGAGTAAGGTGCTAAGAAAATCTCCTCTTATGATAGCTGATGATTTGGTAGGAAAACTAAGATCCCCAGTAATCGATAGATGTGAGAGCAAAAATGGCTATTTAAATATCTTTTTAAACAAAGAATATCTTTTGAATTTAGTATTAGCAAAGGTTAGTAAAGAAAAAGATAACTTTGGTAAGAGTGATGAGAATGCTGGCAAGGTAGTGTGTTTAGACTATTCAGCCCCCAATATTGCCAAGCCCTTTCATATAGGTCATTTAAGGTCTACAGTTATAGGTCATGCTATAAAAAGGCTTCATGAGTTTAGAGGCTATAAATGTGTTGGAATAAATCACTTGGGAGATTGGGGTACTCAATTTGGAAAGCTGATAGTCGCTTTTCAAAAATGGAGTTCTAAAAAAGAAGTTGAAGAAAAAGGTACCCAAGAGTTAGTCAGGATATATGTAAAGTTTCATGAAGAAGCCCAAGAGGATGCGTCATTAAATGACCAAGCTAGAAAATGGTTTAGCAAACTAGAACAAAATGATGAAAAGGCCCTAGATTTATGGAAATGGTTTAAAAAGATAAGCCTAGAAGATATCCAAAAAACCTATGACCTTTTGGATATAGAGTTTGATAGCTATGCAGGGGAATCCTTCTACATTGACAAGGTGGAAGCGGTTATTAGAGAACTAGAAGAAAAGGATCTTCTAAAAAATAGTGAAGGTGCCAAGATTGTAGATTTAGAAGAATACAAAATGCCACCATACTTAATCTTAAAATCTGATGGCTCAACCCTTTATGCCACTAGAGATTTAGCAGCTGCCTTTTATCGTAAAAAGACCTACGACTTTGATAAGTGTATTTATGTAACTGCCACAGCCCAGGATCTTCACTTTAAGCAAATGTTTAAGGTTATTGAACTAATGGGTTATGACTGGGCCAAGGACTTAAAGCATGTAGGCTTTGGTATGGTATCTATGGGTGGTGCCAAGTTGGCTACTAGGGAAGGAAACATTGTTTATTTAGATGACCTTTTCAAAGAAGCTGCCAAGAGGGTTTTAGCTATTATAGATGAGAAGAATCCTAATATGGAAGATAAGGAGCAAAAGGCTCTAGATATTGGAGTAGGTGCCATAGTCTTTTCAGATTTATATAATGGTCGTATTAAAGACATAGATTTTTCATGGGAAGATGCCTTAAACTTTGATGGCTCCACAGGACCCTATGTTCAATATACCTACGCTAGAGCTTCTTCTGTTTTAGCCAAGTCTGGCCTAAAAGAAGAAGACTTTAATATGGAAGATGTAGATATCTCTCATTTAACTAACCAAGAAGAATTTCAACTTCTAAAAACTCTAGCTCTTTTTAATGAAAAAATTGATGTTGCTATTAGAGATTTAGAACCTTCAATCATATCAAGATACATGATTGATTTATGTATGGCCTTTAATAAATTCTATAATTCCCACACCATCTTAAATGCAGAAGAAAACAAAAAGTTTAGACTTATGTTAACTTATGCAGTTAAGAAGGTTTTAGCCAATGGCCTATATATCATTGGACTAAAAAGAACCGAAAGGGTTTAATCCAATTCCTGTATAAACTCATGTATGCCCGGAGTTACATCAATGTAATATCCGGGTTTTTGGTCATAAAGGTCTACATATAATTTAAAGGATTTTTTAATCTTTAATTTATAATAGATTTTATTATCCTTTCTTTCAAAAGTTATTTCCACATCTGAAAGGGGAGTAGGCTTTTTGTAGGTTCCTTTATTTAGCTGAAGAGGAATTCTGGGTTTAAATAGGGCAGTTTCAAAGCCAAAATCTTTATAGGTAAAGCCCATAAAGAGATCTGTCATTATCATAGGAGTGCTAGACCAAGGATGGCACATACTACAATTAATTTTATCATCTGGATGCCAAGCCTCTAAACAAGAAGTGGCTCCCACATCAATCATGGTTTTCCAGGAGCTTCTCTTGTTAGAAGTCATTAATTCAAAGACCTTATCATAAAGCTTTTCTCTTAAGAGTACTGCAAAATAGTAATAGGTGAAATAGACACCACAGGCAATTTCTCTTTCTAATATATAGTCAAAGAGTATTTTCTTACCTTTTGGTAAATCCATTTCTAAATAAAGGGCCATTACTTGGTTGTGGAAGTTTATGACATCTGAATCTTCTGTTATTCTTAAAAAGCCAGTCTCATGATCATAAAAGACATCTATTATGCCCTTTTCCAAAAGCTTAGCTTCTTCTAGTAATTTATTGGCTTCATCTTCTAGATTTAGGTAATTATAGGTTTGAGCTGTTTCTTTTAAAAGGGCAAGATACATAAGATTACCAAAAGAATTGGTGGCTAAAAGATTTTCAGGATTGTATCCATCCCTATAGGCCACAGGCCAGTCCACTAGTACGGCAGGCTGATCATCCCTGTGAACAAGTCTTAGTTCCTCAAGAATTCCTCTATCTCTGTAAAAGTCGGCATAGTAGTCTAAAATACCCCCTAGTATTATATAAGAATCTTCCAATATCTTTTTATCATTGGTAAATTTGTAATATAGGTTTAGAACCATGGGAAAGATTAAAGAATAGTCAATAAGTTGTGTGGCATCATAGGTAATAGCTGTAGAAAAGAGGCTGGGACACATTTTAGCAGAGTTTATACAATCAATTAGAAACTTCTTCATAATTCTTGTGTCGTTGGTATAGGCTAAATGAGAAAGTCCAGTAATTAGGCCATCTCCTAAAAAGGCTCCTTTTTCTCTTGTAGGACAATCTATGTAGGCTTCTTGGGTTCCTTCTGTGATTCCTCTTTCGCAAATAGTCCATATCTTGTTAAATAGCTCATGGTCAGATTGAAAGCTTCCATGATTATGAGGGATTGGATAGTGTCTATGCATAACGTACACATTTTCTTTTTCTGCTTCTAAATCATTTGGATAGTCTATAAGTTCTACAAACCTAAAACCTTTAAAGTCATAAAATTCAGCAAAATCATCAAGACCAGTAAGAGTAATAGTCTCATCATAATCACAGCCACATCGCATATTGTGCCTAGCTTTATTTTCTCCTTCTACCAGCTCTTCAGCATGCCAGACTCTAATTACATGATCTTTATCTCCCTTAGCTTTTATAACTGTGGTCCCGCATACTTGGGTACCAAAGTCTAAAAGATAGTTACCTGGCCCCTTTTTAATAATCTTCTTAGGATAGAGTTTTTCAAAACTCACTGTGGGCGTTATCTGGGCTTGGAGCTTGTAGGATAAGGGATAAGGTACAGCAGATATAAAAGGTGTATCCCATAAAGAGTCATCAAAGGAGTTTTCTAACCAACCATAAGGATAGAGGTTTAAATCAATATTTTCTGAAAAGGCAGTTTCATAACCATAGATTTTATCAAAGCTATAGGCTTTTAGATTGTGGCATTTAAAAGACTTGTCGGAAGAAATTAATAATTCCTCTCCATCTAAATACTTAACCTCTAGCATACAAATCATCCCATTTAGATTGTCTGCAGATAATAAGGCCATATTGAGCATTCCTTGATAAAATACATGGGCTCCAAAGGTATTGTTTCCTGCTTTTAATAAGGATTTAATTTCAAAGGCATTGTAGTTATATGAGGTGCAAAAAGACTGGGCAGGGCCAAAGGCAATAAACTCTCCATTCATATATACCTTATAGCAGTCATCTGCAGTGATATATAATAGGGCACTTTTAATTGGCTTGTCTTTAAGAGTAAACTCTTTTCTAAAAAGACTATGAATATTTATCTTTTCTGTACGAAAGCTTTTAACTCTTTTTGCATCTATGGGCTGAACCACAGATTCTTTTTTCATAATAGGGTCATGTAACCAAAAGGCTTTCCATTCAACTTCCTTTTTTAAAATAAGATCATACATAAATTTTCTCCCAATTCTCTGCTAGATATTTTTCTTTTTTTATCTTTCTCATTTTTTACACAAGACTATTTCTATCCTTACTATATCAAAAATATGTTTGTCTGTGTATTAATACTGAATTTAAGGAGACAATATAAAGGGGGTCTTATGTTTTATATTCTTTCAGCCATATTTTCACTGTTAACATACAAGAGGATGTCTCAAGCCTTGCACAATGTATCCTACACAGACAATAGTAAAGCAGACAAGAGTTTGAGTATTCTACTTTGTTATATGCTTTTTTTATCTCTAGCTCTTCCAAATTATTTAGACATCTCTTTAATAGATAAAATAATCTCTTCTTTATTATTCTTTTCTCTTTCTTCAATTATTTTTACAGACAGCCACTGTGGCTATATCTATGATAGGTTTAATCTTTTAATAGGTGGTTTAGCAATTTTAAAGTTAGCTCTTTTATGGAATTATGACAATATTATTTCTAGTGTTCTTGGTCTTTTCATAGGTGGAGGCTTTTTGCTCTTCATAGATAGTTTTTCCTTACTAATCTTTAAAAGAAATGGGGTTGGTAGAGGGGATATTAAGTTTGCCTTTGCTTGTGGTTTTCTTCTAGGCTATCCATTCATATTACATGTTTTTGTACTAACCTTTTTACCTGCCTTTTGCTACTGTCTTTTAACTTCTCAAAAAGATTATTTACCCTTGGGTCCTTTTTTATGTACAGCTACTTGGCTGGTATATTGTCTTGGATTAATTTAAATGATAATATTATACAAGAGGTAAAAATGACAAAAGATACTTATATACCCATTAACCAAAAACCTGGTTATATTAATATGTGGCATGTTTTTCATGTTAAGACCGGTGAAGAAATGAAAGCCTGCGAGAATTTAACAACGATTGCAAACAGGCACAATGTAGAATTGGATTTTCTTGTTCCAACCACAGTTAAGTTTTTGAAAAAGGGTAAGCAAAGAATTAAGGTTAATAAGGCTATCTTTCCAGGCTATGTTTTTGCAAACGGAGAAATGAATGTAAAAATATATAATATGTTAAAGGGTATACCTAGTGTTTACAAACTTTTAAGAGATAGGTCAACCTTTGAGTTTTTGCCAGTTCCTGCCCATGAAATGGAACTTTTAGCCAGCCTAATGAATGTCTATGGTGTTATAGAAGAGTCTGTTATCCTATTTGAAGAAGGCGAAATAGCAGTTATAACAAAAGGGCCTATGGCTAGTTTTAAAGGAAAGGTTGTATCAGTAAACAAGCATAAGAATAAGTTGACCCTAGCTGTTCCTTTTTTAGGAGAGGAAAGAAGGGTAGAGGTTGGATTTCTTTTTGCAGAACCTGTAAATCCAAAAGTTGATGAGGTGGATTCATGAAGAAGGGAAGTTTTTTCGCATTTATACATAGGATAGGCTACATAAATAGATGGGGTCTTATGAGAAATACTGGTTATGAAAACCTAAAAGAACACAGCTATGATGTGGCAGTTATTGCCCAAGGTCTTGCCCTTATAGGTAATGCCAAGTTTAACAAAGATTATGATGTTAATAAGATTACTTCATCTGCTATCTTTCATGATGTAAATGAAGCTTTAACAGGAGATCTTCCTACTCCTGTAAAGTATGCCAATAAAGAAATTGAAGAGGCCTATAAAAAAATAGAAGCAGATGCCGTAAAGAGCATTATAGAGATGCAAGATGATTTAATAAAAGATAGCTACATAGACTATTTCTATCCCAATGAAGAGGATTTGAAAATAATCAAGGCAGCTGATAAAATCTCAGCCCTCATTAAATGTAAAGAAGAAAAAGACAGAGGCAACAAAGATTTTGACAAGGCATATGTCTCTATCATGAAATCCATAAAAAAATCTGATTTACCAGAGGTGAAATACTTTATGGATAAGATGATTCCCCACTATGATTTGATTTTAGATGAATTTCTGGAATGAAGGTGGAGTAAACAAGAGATAAACAGAGCATTCGGGAGAAATAAAAAGATTTAAAGGGATATATAAATTTCATGTTGACAAGCACAGTTTTATGTATTAAAATCATCAATGCCGTCAAAAACGGCATAAATTACGGAGGATATTAGTAGAATATGAAGACTTTTATGGCAAAAGCTCAAGAAAACGATAAAAAATGGTATGTCGTCGATGCTAAAGACCAAACATTGGGCAGAATGGCAAGCGAAATAGCCAAAGTACTTATGGGCAAGAACAAGCCTGAGTATACCCCCAGCGTTGATACTGGTGACTATGTTATAGTTGTTAATGCTGATAAGGTTAAAGTTACTGGCAAAAAAGAAATGCAAAAAACCTATGTTAGACACAGTGGATATATTGGCGGAAGAAAAGAAATCCTTTATAAGGATGTAATGGCTAAGCACCCTGATAGAATTATCACTCATGCAGTTAAGGGCATGCTTCCAAAAAACAAGTTGGGAAGACAAATGCTTAAGAAGCTTAAAGTATATGCAGGAAGCGAACATCAGCACCAGGCACAAAATCCTACGGTTTTGGTTCTAGGCAAGTAAGAGAGGTTAAATTATGACACAGTATTTTGGAACAGGTAGAAGAAAAAGCTCCGTGGCCAGAGTTAGACTGGTTAGCGGATCAGGAAATATTACAATTAACAAAAAAGACATCCATGACTATTTTGGTTTGGAAACTCTTCATATTATAGTTAACCAACCTTTAGAACTTACTAATCTTAAGAATAAGTATGATGTTATCGTAAACGTTAAAGGTGGCGGTTTTACAGGCCAAGCAGGTGCTATAAGACAAGGTATTACAAAGGCTCTATTAGAAGCTAATCCTGACTTAAGAGGACAATTGAAAAAAGCTGGTTACCTTACCAGAGACTCAAGAGCTAAGGAAAGAAAGAAATACGGTCTTAAGAAAGCTAGAAAAGCTTCTCAATTCTCAAAGAGATAATATTTCAATATTAAATCATCAAGGAAAAAAGATGACCCCCATAAGTTGGACCAAATCAGCTTATGGGGTTTTTTTCAAAGAATTTACCAGTGAAAGGTTGTACAGTATAATAATGTCAAAGGTGATGACAAAATGGCTGCTATAGATGTAAAAAAGGCAAAAGAAAACTTATATAAACTAATAGATGAAGTAAACGAAAGCAGTACTCCTATTATCATTACAAATAGTAGAGGTAAAAATGCTGTTCTTGTATCTGAAAATGATTGGAATGCCATACAAGAAACCTTGTACCTTATGTCTATACCAGGCTTAGTTGAGTCTATCATTGAAGGCGGAAAGACCCCTATCGATGACTGTTTAACACAAGACAATATTTACTAATCCAGTTTTCAATGAGATAATGAGTTATACAAATATATAAAAAATCCATCGGAGAGAATCTTGATGGATTTTTTGCATAAATACACAGCCTAGATTTGATAAAAATCATTATATATAACTAATCTTAAGATATATGATATTGACATAAAGTATATACGCGTATATACTTTATGTTGAAAAGATTTACGAAGAGAGGCGAATTTGATGAATGTTAATTTAGTAAAATGGGGTAATAGTGCTGCCATACGTTTGCCCAAAAAAGTATTGGATGAGTTAAATGTAGATGAAACTAATTTTGAAAATATTAGTTTTGATATAGATATCGAGGGAGATATTTTGCTGTTAAGCAAAAAACAAAAGAAAACAAAATTTGAGCTTTTATATGAACAATCAAAAGGTGAAAAGCTTAATCCCAAGATTGGTATTGACTGGGGAGATCCAGTAGGTAAGGAAGAGTGGTAATATTATGTCAGTGAAACATAAGAGCAAGTACATTGATTTGGAATTTGGTGACATAATAAAAATTAATTTTTCTCCTTCAGAAGGACATGAGCAAAAAGGATATAGACCAGGTCTTGTAATTTCAGATCCGGCTACACAAAAAGAGTTAAATGGCTTAGTAACAGTTCTACCCATTACTAATTCTACAAGTAGCTTTTTTACTAGAGTAAATTTAGATATATATAAGCTAAAAACTAAAGGAGATATTTTAGTAGATCAGGTTAAGGTTTTAGATTTAAGTTATAGGCAATATGAATATGTTGAAAAAGCACCAAAAGAGGCCTTGGAAAACTGCAACATAATCTTTAATGCCATCTATGAAAAGTTATTAAGCTATAAATGATAAATCATAGAGGATACTAATTTATGAAATATTTAGAGGTACTTGCTATGTTTGTTAGAATACAAAAATGGGAAAATAGTGCTGCAATAAGGATAGCCAAAGAAATCTTAGAAATGGCAGATCTTAATGAAAATGATAGGGTTAAATTAAGGGTAAAAGATGGAAATATTATTCTTATTCCTGTTAAGAAGCATATACCATTAGCTGATAGAATTGTAGAATATGAAGAAGAATATGGATGTGAGGAATGGGATGTAGGAGCTCCTAGAGGAAAAGAGCAAATATAATTCCATTAACATATATCTGAATAATGGCTGCATGCATGTAAAATCTGAAAAATATCATATATTTCAAACAAGTAGGTTAAAGGACTTACTTGTTTTTTCCCTTTATTTAAAAAAGTTAACAAGAATGGAAAAGTATCGTATAATATGTTTTAGTAGAAGGAATAAGACATATGAATTTTTTGGAAAGAATACAAAAAACCATAGAGTTTATAGAAGATAATCTAGATGAAGATATAGATTTGGAGGATGTTGCAGAGCTGGCTAGAATGTGCCAAATCGAATACACAAGATACTTTCATGCAGTTACAGGGTATTTTGTCCAAGACTATATTGGAAAAAGAAGGATAGATTTGTCTATTGAAGATATTCTTCTAGGTAAAAAGGACATTAAGGATATTTCTGAAAAATATAAGTTTTCCAGTCCTGAAGTTTTTTCCATGCTTTTTAGAAACAATACAGGCTTTCTACCATCAGAGTTTAAAGATCAAAAGAGTGACTACAGGTTTGGTGCAATTGATATACCAAAAAAATATTATGATGTCCAAAAACTTGAACTATTAGAAAGATTTCCAGATATTAGACTTTTAAAGCCAATAGATAGAATAAGAATGGCTGCCTACACAGTTTATGGGGATGAGCCAGAAAACATGGCTTGTGAAGCTATCGTAAATTATGCCTTAGAATACAATTATGTTTGTAAATTCAAGTCTTTTAGGATATTTGGATTTAATACCCCTGACTCTATAAAAAGTGATGGAACCTATGGTTACACAGTGGCTATGACCATTGATGAGAGTCACAAGATAAAAGATCCCTCTTTAGAAGAAATTGTGCTTGAAGATGTTCAGTATGTTTTGGTAAACACTAGGGTAAGCATGATTAGAGATGCCTTGGTTAAGTTTAAAGAGTGGCTCCGAGATTCTGGATATTACCATGGTAAGCACCAATACATGGAAGAGCACATCTTATGTACCAAGTGGAGAGAAAAAGAAGCTCTTAATGATATTGAAATAAATCTGTATCTTCCGGTTTCAAAAAGAAAAGTATAAATACAGCTATATATGGTCTGGGACTTTGTTTGACAACTTGTCATTTTTTTTGCATTATCATAAAATAGGTTAAGAAAGTGATGGTGGAAAATGACCAAAACATACATACTTGCTACAGAAAATGAGCAAGAGACTATAAATTTAGGGATTGTTATGGCAAAAGTTTTTTTAGACCAGGTCATTTGTGTAAGTGGAGATTTAGGCTCTGGCAAAACTCATCTGGCTAAAGGCTTGGCTCAGGGTTTGGGTATTGAAAAGCATGTGACCAGTCCTACCTTTAATATATTAAATGTATACCAAAACAAGAATAAAAGTTTTTATCATATGGATGCCTACAGAATTACAGATGAAGAGATGATTTATGATATAGATACATCGGAACTTTTAGAACCAAAAGGTATTTCATTAATAGAATGGGCTGAAAATATAGATTTTATCTTGCCTGATACTTGTGTAAATGTATATATAGAAAAGACAGATAAAGAAGAAAAAAGAATCTTCTATATTACCAGTGATATAGAAAGTATAGAAAGGATGGCAGGTATAGTATATGAAAATACTCTTAGGTGATACCTGTTTAAAAAGTTCTTCTGCAGCCCTTGCAGACAAGAATAATATTTTAGCTCATATGGAGTCTATGGGGGAAGAGCCCCATTCTGTTATGTTTCCTAAACTTGTAGACCAGGTTTTAGAGACCAGCTCTTTAAAACCAGAGGATTTAGATGGTATTGCAAGTGTTTATGGACCAGGCTCTTTTACAGGCCTTAGAATTGGGCTTACCTACTTAAAAACCCTAGCATATATGCTAGAAAAGCCCCTTTATCTAATTAATACCCTAGATATTCTAGCTCAAGCTGATGATGTGGAAAAAGATATTCTATCTATTCCCTTAATAGATGCTAGAAATCAAGAGGTTTATACATCCTTGTACACAAAAAGAAATGGGGTATATGAAAGCATTTCTTCCTATGAGGCCTTACATATTGATCTTTTGCTAGATAAGGTGGAAAAGTTTTTAAATAAAAATCCTGGCTTTAAAATTCTTGTATCAGGAGATGGACAAACCAAGCATTTCGATTCAATAAAGGCTAGATTTGGAAATCGTGTATTGGACCTAGATAAAGATAGAGAATTTGTTAATTTAGAATTTGGCTTAAGACTCTTAAACGAAGATAAACTAGTAGACCCCTTAATTGCCATGCCCTTTTACTTAAGAGAGTCTGGAGCAGTGAGAATGAAGAAACAAGATGGAAATAGAAATAAGAAGAGCGACTGAAAAGGATTTGGCTCAAATATTTGATATAGAAAAAAGAACCTTTTTGACCTACTGGTCCTATGAGATGCTATATGAGGATATATGTAAAACTCCCATATCATATTATTTGGTGGCTTTAGAAAATGAAAAGGTTTTAGGCTACATTGGAATGTGGCATGTTATGGATGAAGGTCATATATTAAATGTGGCAATAGATACTCCATACAGAAACCTAAAGATAGGATCAATATTACTAAAAGAGCTTTTAGATTATTGCAAAGAAATTGGTATTGAAAGAGTGACCTTAGAGGTTAGGGAGCACAATGAACCTGCCCTTGGTTTATACAAGAAATTTGGCTTTATTGAAATGGGACTAAGAAAGAATTATTACCAAGACACCAATGAAAATGCAATCATTATGTGGAAGGAAGTATAGATGACAGACTTAAACCAGCATCTTGAATACCTTATAGCTTCTTTGCCAGAAAAACCTGGTGTCTATTTAATGAAAGATATTAATGGAGAGGTCATATATGTTGGCAAAGCTATAAATCTTAAAAATAGGGTAAGCTCCTACTTTACTTCTTCATCAAGTCATTCTCCAAAGACCAAAAGAATGGTTGGAAATATTAAAGACTTTGAATATATTGTGTTAGATAATGAAAAGCAGGCCTTCATAACAGAGTCTGACCTCATAAAATCCTTGCGACCTAAATACAATGTTTTAATGAAAGATGATAAATCCTATCCATATATCAAGGTTACTCTTAAAGAAGAATTTCCTGGTTTGTATGTGACAAGAAACAAAAATGACAAAGATGCCAAATACTTTGGCCCTTATCCTTCCAAGGTTTCTCAAAAAAACACAGTTGCCCTTTTACAATCAGCCTTTCCAGTTAGGTCTTGTAAGAAAATGGCTAGAAGACCCTGTATAAACTATGACATGGGTTTATGCTTAGCACCTTGTTCAAAAGAATGTGATGTGGAAAAATATAATGAGACTGTAAAGGGCTTAGTAGATTTTTTGTCTGGCAAGGGAAAAGAAACCATAGATTTCTATAAAAACCGGATGCAAGAGGCCAGTGACAACCTAGAGTTTGAAAAGGCAGCAGAGTATAGAGATAAAATAGATGTGCTAACAGCCATATCTGATAGACATGTCCTAGATACTGCCCATGATTCTGTGGACGTAATTGCCTATGCTAGCAAAAAAGAATATGTGTCCATATTTATTATGATGATTAGAAATGAATATGTAGCTGATAAAAGGACCATAAACTTCAAAAAGGATATGGTAGAAGAGACAGATATTGGTTATGAGTTTTTAAGACAATACTATGAGGTAAGTGTACCTGCTAATATTGTTTTCTATAATCCCATACCCCAAGTAGAAGATTTAGAAAAATGGTTATCTGATAGTGCTAAAAAGAAAATTACTATAACAATTCCCAAAAGGGGATCTTTTAAAAAACTAGCAGACACTGCCTATGAAAATGCCAAGGCTACCCTAGATTTGTACTTAGGCCAGATTAAAAATACTGCTGCTACTAATCCTCTTTATTCTTTAACCTCCTTTTTATCCCTGGATACAGTTCCAGACCTGATAGAGGCCTATGATGTATCCCACTTTGCTGGAAAAGATGCTGTAGCCTCAGGTGTGGTATATAAAGATGGAGCCCCCTTAAAATCAGCCTATAGAAGATACAAGATATCCGAAGACCACGCAGGATCTGATACAGATTCCATTAAAGAGGTGCTAGAAAGAAGAATTAAAAGAGGAAACTTACCAGATCTCTTCTTGATAGATGGAGGTAAAAATCAGGTTTCTGCTGCCCTAGAAGTAGTAAAGGATTTAGTACCTGTGGTAGGTATGGTAAAAGATGATAGGCATAGAACCAAGGCCTTGGTATATAATCTTGAGGTCTATGATTTAGAAAAGGATAGAAATCTCTTTGTTTTCATATCATCAGTACAAAACGAAGCCCACAGGTTTGCCATAAGCTATAATAAACAAAAGAGAACAAAAAGAATATATGAATCAGAGCTAGACCATATTGAAGGTATTGGAGAGCAGTCAAAAATAGCTCTTTTAAAGCATTTTGGTTCAGTAAGACAAATTAAAGCTGCTTCATTGGAGCAGATTAGGGATGTTGAAGGAATAGGCCTTAGAAAGGCTGAAGCCATATATCAATATTTCCACAAGGAATAAGGAGGAGATGGTCAGTTTTTGACCATATCATACAAACAAAATGGCTCTATACGCTATAGGGGACTTACACTTATCATTTCAGACAGATAAACCCATGGACATTTTTGGAGATGGCTGGACTGACTATGAAAAAATATTAGAAAAAAAGTGGCAAGAAAGTGTAACTAAAGATGATACTGTTGTCCTAGTGGGAGACATTTCTTGGGCTACTTACTTAGCACAAGCAGTGGAGGACTTTGCCTTTTTAAATAGATTAAATGGTAAAAAGATTATACTAAAGGGAAATCATGACTACTGGTGGGAAACTAGAAAAAAAATGCATGAGTTTTTGCAGGATAATAATTTTTCTAATATTGATTTTTTATACAACAATTCTTTTGAAGTGGACGGAATAAATATTTGTGGGACCAAGGGTTATGATGAAAAAGAAGATGATGAAAAGATTATTAGAAGAGAGCTTTCTAGGTTTGAACTTTCATACAAGTCCATTTTAGATAAGAGTAAAAAAACCTTTGCCTTTTTCCACTATCCCCCCCAAGGCCTAATGGTAGAACTTTTAGAAAAATATGAAATTGAGCTATCTGTATTTGGACATTTGCATGGGCTAAAAAAAGATAGTTACAAGCAAGATAAAAAAATATTAGTCTCTTGTGATTATGTAAATTTTCAGCCAATACTTTTAAGTAAATAGAAGGAAAATTTAAAAAAACCATTTGAATTCTTGTCTTTCTTCATAATATGCAACATATATTAGAATAATCACATTGTATAAAAGGACCATATAATTATATAATACATAAATGAGAAATCTTTTCTTTGGAGGTTACAATTGAATTTATCACAAGTTAAAGATATTGCATCAAAAATTAGAGACAATATAGAAAAGGTAATTATTGGAAAAAGTGAAGTCATTGATTTAGTCTTGGTATCACTTTTTAGCAATGGCCACGTTTTATTAGAAGATGTACCTGGCCTAGGTAAAACCATGCTGGCAAAAAGCTTAGCTAAGTCTATAGACTCAGACTTTGCTAGGGTCCAGTTTACACCTGACCTTTTACCCACCGACCTAATAGGGGTAAGTGTATATAACCAAAAAGAAGGGGAGTTTGTTTTCAAAAAAGGCCCTCTTTTTACCAACATAGTGCTAGCAGACGAAATAAACAGGGCGACTCCTAGAACCCAGTCAGCTCTTTTAGAGTGTATGGAAGAACATCAAATAAGTGCAGATGGTATTACCTATAAACTAGATGAACCCTTCTTTGTTATAGCTACTCAAAACCCCCTAGAAACTCAAGGAACCTTCCCTTTGCCAGAGGCTCAAATGGACAGGTTTTTCATGAGATTATCCATAGGGTATCCTAGTCAAGAAGAAGAAAAAGCTATCTTAGATCGTTTTGAAAGAAGCCTACCCTTACAAGAGCTAGAAGCTGTTGTTACAAAGGAACTAATAATAGAAACATCCAAGGCAATTACCAAGGTAAATATAAGTGATGATGTAAAAGACTATATAGTAAGGCTAACAAATGCCACAAGAAATAATTCAAGATTAATCTTGGGTTTAAGCCCTAGAGGAACCTTGGCTATTATGAGGGCATCAAGAGCTTATGCAGCTATTAAGGGAAGAGACTTTGTTATACCTTCTGATGTTAAGGCTGTTGCTCCTAATGTAATGGGCCACAGAGTAATATTAAAAGGACACTCTTTATCATATGGAGCTAAGGGCACCATGGATGTTATAAAAGAAATTATGGACACAGTAGAGGTACCTACAGAGGAAATTTAAGTAAGTAATGGAACTTATTCTTATAGTTATTAGCTTAATAATCTTTTTTACAATTGAAATTCTCTTTTTCAAGTTTTTTGTTCTGCGCGACATTGAGTATTCCTTAAAGTTTAGTCAGGATGAAGCCTATGAAGGGGACAACATATTTCTAGATGAAGTCATAAATAATAATAAGAGGGTTTTTGTTCCTTGGTTAAAGGCAGATATTCATTCATCTAAATGGTTGCAATTTGCCAATTCTAGTTCAGCCATTATTGAAGAAGAAAGGTGTGTTTCCTCTGGCTTTAGTTTAAAGGGCTATCAGAAGGTAACCAGAAGATGGTATACCAGATGTGCCAAAAGGGGAGTATTTACAATTCAAAATACAACGCTGACAGCGGGAGACCTCTTAGGGGTAATGCAAGACTCTGCAGCCTTTCCTGCCAATACAAGAATTATGGTATTTCCTGGAGTCTTAAACCTAAATGAAGCTTTTTTCTCCAACAAGGACCTTATGGGGGATATGGTCATTAAAAGATTTATCCTTGATGACCCCTTTATTGTAAAAGGAACCAGAGAGTATGTGCCTGGAGACCCTATGGCTCAAATTAACTGGAAGGCCACTGCTAGAATGCAAAAGCTCATGGTTAAGGAAAATGACTTTACTGCTAAAAAAGGAATTACAGTACTATTTAATATAAAATCCTATGGCCTTGAATACATTGATGTTAAGTTTAAAGATGTGGTAGAGCTGGGCATAAAGGTTGTTAATACCATTTTTGAAAAGGGTTATGGCATGGGTTATCCTTTACGTTTTGGAACCAATGCAGGAATTTTATCCAACCCTAAAGAAATGATTTTTACTGACTCTGTGGCTGGACCTGAACACATGAGATTTTTAAAGGTCATATTAGCAGAGTTAATCTTGAAGAATCATTTGGATTTTCCTGAATATATTGAAAAGCACTATGAAGATATATATGACACCCAAGTATATATTGTGTCCGCCTATTTAAATGATGAAATTGTTGAAAAAGCAGATATCCTAAGAAGAAAAGGAAATACAGTTAAGTTTTTCATTCTCAACTTTACTTCTGATGCCACATCTAGTAGGGGTATGGAGGTCTTTTTCTTAGATAGAAATACAGACTTTTTAAAGGAGGGGGAGTACTATGAATCTAGAAAAACAGATTAAAAGAAAAGTCCTTCCTCTTTTAGGAAATATAGGAACCTTTGGGGCTCTTACCTATACCATTTATTATGCAATATTTCCTGATACCATAGACTATTGGATGGCTTTTTCCTTTGTTATGCTTTTAATGGGTTCAATTGCTGGCATGTTAATAATTGAGCGCTTTGAAAAAAGAGGAACCAACATTATCCGCTATAATGGAGATGATGTTAAGGTTGTGCTTCAGCCAGCCTATTTATACTCTTTGATTCCTTGGCTTTTACTTTTCCTATTAGGAATGAGTTTTTCCTATGGTTTTGTGGCTAGCTTCTTTGGCTTTGCCCTTATGCCAACCTTTTTCTTTATTCTAGGTCTAGGAAATGGGATGTTTGATATAACTCAAATAGCCAGTAGAAAAATGCTTTATCTAGCTATTGTCCCCTTATCTCTCTCCCTATTAATGGCCTTTGTGTCAGGACCCTACGGCTTTTACAAGGATCCTGTTTGGATTTATGGTTCGATTTACCTTCTTTTTTATCTTTTAGTTATTAACAGAATTAAAATTGAAGAAATGCTTTTAATGTCTAAGCAAGTTAATATAGAAAACAAAAAGCAAATTAGAAGAAGAAATGACTATCTCATTATCTTTTTCTATGGCCTGTATCTCATCATATTCCTTTTTAGAAACATGTTTACTAGGGCTTCTGATTGGCTTTTAAGAACCATGTTCAACATGTTAAACTGGTTTCTCAATATATTTGCAGGATTATATAAGGACATTGATGTAGACCCTTCAGAAATAACTCAGGTTCCTGGGGTTGAAGAAGACTTTATACCTCAAATTGACCCTCCAATGAATCCAATAGTCCAAACCATACTAATAGTAATAGGGGCTTTAACTGTTGCCATGGTTGTATATGTTCTAGTTAAAAATATTATTAAACTTGTAAAATGGCTAAGTGAAAAGACACAAGATGCAGTAACCGGTGGAAAAAAAGAAGTAAAAGCGGTTAAGGATGAAGAGTTTGAAGAAATTATAGAATTTTTAAGCGATAAGAAACCTCAAGAAAGCAAGAGGTGGAAGCCTAAATACAAGTACAACCTTTCAGATTTAAAGAATCTAGAATCCTATAAGGAAAAGGTTAGGTATCTTTATGGCTACACACTTGAGAGACTTAAACACAAAAACTTCCAGCTAAACAAGGGCGACACTCCCGAAGAAATTGTGCAAAAATTTGTAACAAGTGAAGAGTCTAATATCTTGTCAGAGGGAATTTTTCAAGAATTCACAGATGAATATATTCAAGTTCGCTATGGAGATAAAGACTCCCATGAGAACATAGATTACATAGACCAACAATCTAAGGTAATAGATCAAGGCATAAATCAAGTTAAAACAAAGAAGGTCGATGACAAATCTTAGCTTTTGCATTAATTTAATATTTTTGATAAAATATACTTTACACTAGAATCGGCTGTGAGACTTTTTCACGGCTTAAAATAAGGAAAAGATTATGGACGAAAGTATTAAAGATAAAGAAAACAATATTGAAAATAGCGAAAAAACTGGAATAAATCCAGAGAATAGCCCTCCTGAAACAGATAAGGAATTTCTTAGAATACCCCTTATTCCCCTAAGGGCTGTGGCTGTAATTCCTAGTATGGTAACCCACTTTGATGTAGGTAGAGAAAAGTCTATTGCAGCCCTAGAAAAGGCCATGGAAGAAAATAGTCAGATCTTTTTAGTTATGCAAAAAGATGCTACTGTGGAAAATCCTAAGCAAGAAGATATGTTTGAATATGGTACTGTTGCTAATGTGAAACAGGTTTTACGCTTACCTGCAAAGACCTGTAGGATATTAGTAGAAGGTGTCCATAGGGCAAAGCTGGAAAAGGTATATACCTCTAAAGGTTATTACACAGGTCAACTATCCTTTACACCTGAAATAGGGGGGATAATTTCTAAAAGTAATGCCCTTGAAGCTATGCATAGAAAACTAACAGAGCTTTATGACGAGTATGTAACCTTGTTGGGAAGAATCTCCCATGAAGGCTATTTTTCTGCTATAGCTGCAGATGAAATAGGGACTGTTGCAGATGCTATGGTAGGTTCCATGGCTTTAAAACCTGATGTTATACAAAGCTTTATTGAAGAGTTAGATGGAGTTAAAAGAGCAGATAAACTCTTACCCTTGATAGTTAATGAAATAGAAATATTAAAACTAGAAAGAGACTTGGCCACCAAGGTAAAAAGTACCATTGATGACAAGCAAAAAGAATACTACCTAAGAGAGCAATTAAAAGCCATCCAAGAGGAGTTAGGTGAATTTAATGAGTCTTTAAATGAAGATGACATGTCAGAGTTTCTTAAGGCTATACAATCTAACAAGTATCCTCAAGAGGTAAAGACTAGACTAGTTAAAGAAATGAATAAACTATCTAAGATGTCTCCCATGTCTCCTGAGGCCTCTGTTATTCGTACCTATATGGAAACCCTCGTAGAGTTGCCTTTTGGTAATTACTCCAAAGAGAAGTTGGATATAAAGCATGTAAAGAAGGTTTTAGATAAAGACCATTATTCTTTAAAAAAGGTTAAAGAAAGAATAGTTGAATATGTTGCTGCTAAAAAGTTAAGCAATGACTTCAACTCTCCCATCTTGTGTTTGGTAGGACCTCCTGGAACTGGTAAGACCTCAATTGTTCGTTCTATTGCAGAGGCCATAAACCGTAAGTATGTGAGGATGTCTTTAGGTGGTATTAAAGACGAAGCAGAAATTAGAGGACATAGAAGAACCTATGTAGGTTCCATGCCTGGTAGAATTGCAAAAGCAATGAGACAAGCTGGTACCATGAATCCCTTGATTCTTTTTGATGAAATAGACAAGCTTGGTAACGACTTTAGAGGAGATCCAGCCTCTGCTATGCTAGAAGTGTTAGATGCTGAACAAAACAACTCTTTTAGAGACCATTACCTAGAAATCTCTTTGGATTTAAGCAGAGTTATGTTCATAACCACTGCAAACACAGTGGAAACCATCCCCAGACCCCTATTAGACAGAATGGAAATAATTGAGGTAACCGGTTATACAGAGGAAGAAAAAATACATATAGCCAATAAGTATTTGATTCCTAAACAACTTAAAAAACATGGACTAACAAAAAAGAACATCTCCATATCAAAGGCTGTTTTAGAAAAAGTAATTAATAACTATACTAGAGAATCTGGTGTAAGAAGTCTTGAAAGGGAGATTGCATCTATTTGCAGAAAGGCGGCAACCAAGATGCAATTAGAAGATATAGATACTGTTAAGTTGACCTTGGCAAACCTAGAAGAGTTCTTAGGTCCTAAGATATACCTTTATGATACAACCTTTTCTCAAGATGAAATTGGAATTGCTAGAGGATTAGCCTGGACCCAATCGGGAGGAGACACCCTCATTATTGAAGTTAATATTATGGAAGGTACTGGAAAAACTGAGCTAACTGGAAGGTTGGGTGAGGTTATGAAAGAATCTGCCAAGGCTGCCATTGGCTATATCCGTTCACAGACAGATAAGTTGGGTATAGACCCTAATTTCTATAAAGACAAAGACATTCATGTTCACGTTCCAGAAGGAGCAGTTCCCAAAGATGGCCCTTCTGCAGGTATTACCTTAGCTACAGCCCTAATATCAGCCCTAACAAATAGGAAGGTTAGAAAAGATATTGCTATGACTGGAGAGATTACCCTAAGAGGTAGGGTACTACCCATTGGTGGTCTAAAAGAAAAACTGTCAGCTGCTAGAAGAGCTAAGGTTAAGCATGTTCTAATACCTTTAGAAAATCAAAGAGACCTAGTGGATGTTCCTCAAGAGATTCTAGATGAAGTAGAAATAACTCCTGTAAAGGACATGGATGATGTATTAAAGCATGCCTTGTTGTAGGAGTAATAAATATTAAATATTTGAGATATATGTATAAAGAAGAAAGAAGATAGAAGAGATAGAAAAAGCCAGTTTACTGGCTTTTTGATTGTTCACTATTCATATATTATCTTCACTATTCATTTATAATTTTGATTACTATTATATCTACTGCTAAATATCCAAGACATCAATATTTTGAATGTTTAGTTTGTCTTGTTTCCACTTGCCTGAGAAATAGAAGTAAAGGCCTAAAAAGACTGCAAACAAGGTTGCTATAGGTGCTGCATATCCAATGTTTCCTATGTCAGAAGAAAAATACTTTCCGAAAAGAATAACTAGAGGAATTCTAAAAACTAGAGAGCTGATAACGCCTGAAATCATAGAGATCATAGAATAACCAGCGCCATTTAAAAGCCCATTAAAACAAAAGGCAAAGGGAACAACTAAGTAGTCGTAGCTAAAGGATTTTAGATAAGATACTCCAATATTGATTACAGACTCTTCTGCCTTAAAGGCTAAAAGTATGGCCTCAGGGAATATCTGTACAAATGCAAAGATAATTAAACTTATGCCAAAAGCTATACTTATGGCACTCCAAAGGGTTTTAGAGGCCCTGTCATATAGGCCAGCTCCGATATTTTGTCCTGCCATAGCCGAAACAGAGGCACTCATGGCAGCAGCAGGTAAGATAGCAAAGGCATTAAATTTACCAACAATACCCACAGCAGCTGAAGCAACTACTCCACCTAAATCATTAATTACAGCAGTAAGAACCAAGAAGGAAATACCCACAACTATATTTTGTGCACTTGCAGGAATACCCACTTTTAATAATAGCCTTAGCTTGTCTCTATGTATTCTAAAGCTAGTATGGTGGAAATTAAAAATGAACCTGCTTCTTTGTAAATATATGACTGAAAGAATCAAGGAAACTGCTTGAGCAATAATAGTAGCAATTGCAGCACCTGTAGGGCCCATATCAAGAGGACCTACAAAGATGATGTCCAATATGACATTTATTACTGAGGCTATGGCAACAAAGACCAAGGGCCTTTTAGAGTCTCCCATACCTCTTAAAATAGCACTAATAGAATTGTAGCCAAAAACAAAGATTAATCCCCACATACAGATTATTATGTAGCTTCTAGCCATAGCGTAAGATTCTTGGGGAGTGTTCAAAAGATTCAATATGGGATTAGTAAAAAAAGTCATAATTACAGCAAAAGAAACTCCTAAAATTCCCATTATAGAAAAAAGAGTTCCAATGGTAGTATCTACATCCTTAGGCTTATTGGCCCCTATGTACTGGGCAATTAAGACTGTTCCTCCTATGGCTAAACCAATAACAAAATTGGTTATAACCATGGTTATTTGCCCTCCTATGGTTACTGCACTCATGGCATATGTTCCACTATACCAACCAACTATTAGCAAGTCTGCCACAGCATAAAGGGCTTGTACTATATTTGATAGTAATAGTGGTAGACTAAACTTTATAAGTTGTCTTACCACATTACCTTCTGTTAATCTATTTTCAAAATCCATTTATACCTCACATAAAAATACATTCTTTTATACTATCACTTTTATCAAAAGAAGCAAGGTAGAGAAATTAAGAAAAAACCGGCCATAAGACCGGTTTGTATTATAGGTTCTAATTCTTCTTTTTTCTTTTAATCTACTAATTGTTCCTCGCTTCTATCCTTTAAGGGATATTTAGCATATATGAAAATTGCAGCTATGGAAAAGATTGCAGGTAAAAGGCCTGCAATAACAATAAACCAGTTGAGCATTGGAGGGATCTGAGAGAGTTCTCCTACAAAGTTACCTGTTGTAGAATCCACTTCATAACCAATGAACAATAAAACCCAGCCAACTGCCAAGGTGCTTATGGCAGCTTGGGCCTTTCCTAGAAAACCACTTAAAGAAGTAATGGTGCCTCCCATGGATTTTCCTGTAACTTCCTGGTTGTGATCTATGGTTTCTACCCACATGGCATAGGTTGGCACAAAGCACAGACCATTACCAAAGGCTAGCACTCCCATTAAAAGGGCAAAGAAGATAAAGTTGATTTGTAGCACTCCTACCATCTGTAGCCCAAAGGTTACAATACCTGCACCAAAGGTTATCCAGTTGGCAAAGTTTAACACCTTCACATTAGATCCTAACTTTTTTAAAACCATGGGAGATATAACAGCAGATATTAACATGGGTAACATCATTATAATAGTAGAAGCCAAGGATATTAGACCTAGCTTATCATTGTCACCACCCCTGTATTAATGTCAGTGCAGTAGGCCCATTTAGTGTAATATGCTGTGGTTGCAGTCATAAAGGTATATACAAAGTTTCTAACTAGCACACCAAAAAAGTGAACTAAAAAGGCCTTGTTGTATTTAAAGACTGCAATTACATCCTTAAAGTGAACCTTTTCATCTTTTTCTGTGACATCAGCATCTCCTTGTTTTACCATTAAAATGGCAGGTAAACTAACCGCTACCCCTATTACCATAAAGGCTACAGTAGTTATAGAAAAGGCCTTTCCAAAGTTGCCAATTTGCTTGTTTATTGTATTTACAATAAGTAAAAGGGAAGAAAAAGCAGCTCCAATAAAGACAGCTAATAATCTTCCATATAGCATTAACTTGGAAGTTCTCACATCACTGGCCCCCATAGTTTGTATCAGGGCAAAGTTTCCACCAAAGCTTGCTCCCATATCATACATTAGATAGAAAAAGAGTATCCATACATACAATAAGGGGACACTACCCTTTATGGCATCGGGAATACTGTATAGACCAGATATGGCAATACCAGTTATTAGGATACTAAGTAGGATGTAGAATCGGTATTTCCCAAATTTCATTCTAGGTGTAGCATCTATAATCAAGCCCTGTAAGGGATCATTAATTGCATCTACAATTCTACCTATGGCTAAAATAACAGGTGCAATTGTAGCCCCAATTATTCCTAAGCCTGCATAGTCTGTTAGGTAAAGCAAAAAGTAACTAGACATAAAAGCTGATGCAATAACCGACATGGCTGTAGATACAGTTATACCAAAACCTGTTTTCCAATCATTTGGATAAGTTTTTCTTGTTCGCTCCATTGTTTCCTCCATAATTTTTATAATTAATTTTTAACTTTTTTAGCTTATTTAACTTAAGGTAACATATCTTCAACCTTTAGAGTAATGCCATCATAGCTAGAAAAGCCTCTGCTTTCAGCTAGCCCATCAGCATCCTTTTCAAAAGAAAGCATGGCTGGAGCATGGACACTATCTCTATTAAAGACCAACTTTAATTTCATATGCCCCTGGTGTTCTCCTTCTACCTTTAGGTCAGCTTCAAAAATGCTTTTACCAGGAACAAAAAGGCCACTGGGAGTTATAACTGAAATGTAGCCTTGGTAGAAGGTCTTACCATCATCACTAAAGTTCTCATAAACTGCCACATATTTAGGAGACTCTTCCTCTACTATCTTGTTCTCCACATATCCACTAAACTTCCCTTTAAACTTTAAGGGAAAATCCATATGAAAGTCTTGGTCTAACGAGCCTTCAAAGGGTTTTGCATAGGGGATTTGGCCACATGATGGGGTCTTCTCTATTTTCACTCTTGGTGAAGCCTTGTAATCTAAAAGCTCTAGCATTCTTAGTCTGCACATTTCTGGCCCTTGGACTATACGAGTTTTTTCTACCCACATAGCCTTTGTACTGTCTATATGCCAGCTAATGGGCGAATAGTATACCCACTTGTTTTCAGGGTCACTCAGGTTTACTCCTTTATGTGCTCTTTTAAGGGTTTTTGACTTTTCAATATCTATTAAGACAGGACCAATATTGCCTGGTCTAAAGGCTCTTACTCCTGCTACTGCATACATATATAGGATATTAATAATCTTTCCTCTAACAGGTAATGAAAGAGGTTGGGGTATTAGGCCTAATATGGACATATCGGTTTTAGGTGAAAAGCGAGGAGACATAACCACCCCTAATTTTTCATCAAAAGAAAAGATAGTAGTCTCTTCATAGCCAGCTGTATGAGTGATTTGAATTACATCCTCACTTTCTAAGTCTTGTACTACGCTTTCGCTTATGCTATCTCCATTACCAACCATAGTAAGGGCTTTTCCACCCCAAATAAATTGCTTAACCTCACCACCTCTAATAGGTAGAGGAATATCAAAGCCTGGATTGTCCTTATCTTTTTCACTCATCTTAGTAGAAGAAATAACACATATATCTTCAATAAGATATTTATCTTCCTTTTTTGTAAGTTTGCCTAAATAGTTAATTGCTCCATGAAGAGTTAAAGTGGTCCAACTCATATGAGTATTATCAGGTGCAATTATTACCTCAGACCATCTGCAAAAGATAAGAGGATTTTCTGTAAGTTCCTTTGGATATTCTACTTTTACTAACTTAGTACTGCTAGTTTCATCTAAGTTTGGATAAGCCTCTAGTACATAGTCTCCTAAAAGCACCCTTTTATTATCTTCAAAGCACATCCACCTAATTCCATTGGCCTTTTCTAATTGTTCTATCTGTCCAGAGAAGACCTCACATATATCACTACCATCATGATTTAGGGTAACTAAATTGAAGTAGTCTTTTTTGTCCATATCTTCTTTTGTAGAATAGGTAACTAGAACTCTGCCTGAATAAGTGAAGGTTCCATTCACATTTAACATATATTGGGGAAGAGGGATATTTTTTAATTCAACCCTACCCAAGTCTTGGTCATGAATTAGCATTCTTTTCTTGTATGATAGAGCCATTGCCTTATCACACCTCTCCTTATTTAAATATTCTTTGACATCTTGAGTATATCAGTAAATAAAAGAGAAACAAAAGGGCTGAATAGCAGAAAACCTGCATAGTTAACATATATCCTGCTTGTATTTGTCTGTACAGCAAATATGTTATTTATACCGGAAATATGCTAAAATATATTTAGGTAAAAGAAAAATATTATGAATAAATTTGAGAAATTTGAGTATTTAAGAGAGCTTTTTAGTAAGAGCAAGGGCCTTGCTTCTTTTACTTTTGATAAAGATTTAAATCTTATTGATGACTATATGGATAGCAATATGGGTATCCATATAGGTGACAGTGTAGAAGGTAACAAAAGTAATCATATTAATGGTGTAACTAATAATGATTTAAAAGACCAATATATTAAAGAGATAGTTAGGTATCTTGAGATTATGGGAAAAGATTCTAAGCAATATGAATTTCCTCTTCTTTTTTATGAAAAAGAGGGAAGGTCTTATGGTTTTATTAGTTCATTTAACCAAATCCCTCAATATCATGTTCTAGGCCCTGTTATGATAAAGCCCTCCCATTTAAAGGTACAAGAGGATAAAACTAAAGAAGATAAGATACCCATAATGTCGGTTGAACAGTTTTCTGATTTTATTCAACTGCTTGATTTTGCTCTAAACAAGAAGAAAAGAAAAGCTAGTTTATATGAGTTGGATAACTATGATTCTGCATCTTTTGAAAAGAGCAAGGAATATTTAAAAAAACTAGCATCAATGATAAAAGATGGTGACTGGGGCTACAGGCAATTGATGTTTGAGGTTATATCCAACAGAGAATCAATTATGGATTTGGGTACTGTTACAGTCTCTAGCGCTAGACACCTAGCTGTGCTTTCAGTAGATTATGCCTGCCAAGCTGCAAGAGAAGCTGGCTTATCTTCTAAAACGGTAGAGACTCTTTATCAAGAATATGTGCCAAAAATGTATGAAACACAAGAAACTCTAGAGATTACCTCCTTGGTTAATACCTTAATATATCATTTGGTAAGACTTGTTAGATTATTGCGAGGAGAAAAGCCTTTTTCTTTACCTATCCAAAGATGCTATACCTTTATTGAAGAAAATATTAATAGTAAGCTTACCCTAGAAGCCATAGCTAAAGAAGTGGGCTATAGTGCGGACCATCTTTCTAAAATATTTAAAAGTGAAACAGGTGTAAGCCTAAACCACTATATTATGGAGTTGAAAATAGATAATGCTAAGTTGATGCTGGTTATTACAGATATGTCAATTGGGGACATTGCCAATAGTTTATCTTTTTGCTCCAACAGTCACTTTACAAAAATCTTTAAGGCTATAGTGGGAAAAACCCCAGCCCAATATAGAAAATCCTATACCCATCTGACTTAAAAGATTTTGTTGTTTTGTCTATGTATTAAAATTTCTTATGTAAAAAACTAGGAAATAAGAAGTCTTTGGGACAAAGTTACAGAGTAAAAGAAAAATTAGGTGTACTATAAATACATATTTCATATGGAGGATTAGAAATGAAAACTTTAAATATAAATGACAAAGCACCTGACTTTACCTTGGAAGATACAAATGAAAATCTAGTAAAACTATCTGATTTTAAAGGGAAAAAAGTACTATTATCCTGGCATCCACTAGCGTGGACTTCTGTATGTGCCCAACAAATGGTGCAATTAGAGAAAAAGCATGATCTTTTAAAGGACCTTAATACAGTTGCCTTGGGAATGAGTGTAGATACAGTACCTTCTAAAAAAGCCTGGGCCGAAGCCCTAGACATCAAAAAATTACCACTTTTAAGTGACTTTTGGCCCCATGGGAAAACTGCAAAAGACTATGGTATTTTCAATGATGAATATGGATTTTCTGAAAGGGTACATATACTCATAGACGAAAAGGGGATTATACGGTGGATTAAGGTATATCCTATTAAGCAACTTCCCGACATTGATGAAGTCTTAGAAGAAGTAAAGAAAATTTAGCTTGAATAGATTATAGAATAAATAATGTGTATATATTAAGGGAGAAGATACTTCTCTCTTTTTTCAATCTACCTTTTTTCAAATTCTCTTTTTGCCAATCTTTCTTTTTTTAATCTCTCTTCCTTACTATTTACAAAGGGTAAGAAATTCTATTATTAATATCAAATATTAATTCTTGTATTTGCTTGAAGAAGGAGCTACATGTTAAAATGTGAATATGTTATGTGTAGAACCACTAACATACAAAGATTTCAGAATATAATTAAATAGTTAGAGCTTTAGTTTTTAATGGATTAAGAACAAGTATATAATTTTATCACTTGTTAGAAATTATAATTAAAAATGAATAAGGAGAAAAGGCTATGAACACTAACACGGATCTTCTAGACATGAAAGTTACCTTAAAAGAGAGGATAGCTTTTGGAATGGGAGATATTGCAGCAAACTTCTTTTTGCAGACAATAGCAGTATTTCTTGTAATCTTTTATACCGATGTGTTGGGTATAACCGCAGCAGCTGCTGGTATTGTAACAATGGCAAGTCGTCTTTTTGATGGTGTTAATGACATCTTCATAGGGCATTTAGCTGACAGGACAGGAAAGTATAAAAAATGGGTTATGTATGGATCTATTGCCAGTGCTGTCTTGTTTGTTACCATGTTTTTAACCCCAAATTTTGGTCCTTTGGGAAAAGCCATATATGCAGGCCTAACCTTTTCACTTTTCACCTTGGCCTACACTGCTTATCAGATCCCCTATACAACCCTAAACTCGGTTATCACTGATGATTCCCATGAGCAGATGAAGCTTAACTCTGTTCGCTTTTCCATTATACTAATCCCCATTTTAATAGTTTCAGTGGGAGTTCCTCTCATACTACCTCCTTTAGCAAAAGCTTTAGGTAGTGCTAACAAGGCCTATCCAGTACTAGTGGGAGTCTTTGGCCTTATAGGTATAATTACTAGCTTCATATGTGTTAAGGGAGTAAAAGAAAGGGTGCAGATAAGAAAAAAAGAGGGACAAACTCTGACCTTTAAAGAGTCAATGGGAGCAATTATTAGAAATCGACCCCTTATCATTTTAGTAATTGCCTGGTTTGCCCAATGTCTACAGTACAACATGAATAGTGCAGCCATTCCTTTTTTCTTCACTTATGTACATGGAAATGAACAATTGGTTGCCCTGTTTTCCTTGATTGCAGTACCCTTTGCTTTAGTGGGCATGCTTCTTGCTCCAGCCTTATCTAAGAAGGTAGGAAATAGAAGTCTTTTAATTGTTTCTGGAATTATTATCTTTTTATTAAGCGTCCTAAGGTATTTCTTTAGCATGAATTTACTAGTTTTAATAGGGGCAACCGCAATAAGTTCAATATTTACAGGTATGTTAAATGTTATTTGCTTTACCATGGTTGGTGATACCATTGAGTATGGCTATAAAAAGACTGGAAGAGATGTAAGAGCCTTAAACTTTAGCTTTTTTGTTTTCATGCAAAAGGTTGCCATGGGCTTATCGGCAGCATCAATAGGTTTTGTTTTGAATAAAATAGGGTATATAGCTAATGTTGAGCAGACCGACCTTTCTAAGTTTGGTCTTACCCTCAACTATACACTTATACCAGGTGCTATAATACTATTACTCAGTCTATCAATGATATTTTGGAACATTCCAAAGTCTGGTGTTAGCATAAAGGAGGAAGAAAATGTGTGATACTTTTGTAGTAATGAATTCATGGACTAAAGATGGGTCCATTATATTTGGAAAAAATAGTGACCGAGATCCTAACGAGGTGCAGGTTGTCTTAAGACAGCCCCGTAAAAAATATGATCTTTCAAAAACCCCTATGCAAAAAGTAACCTTTATTGAGGTCCCTCAAGTGGCTGAGACCTATGAAGTGGTTTTGGTAAAACCTGTTTGGATGTGGGGATGTGAGATGGCTTTTAATGAGTTTGGACTGGTTATTGGTAATGAGGCTGTCTTTACAAAGGAAAAACAAGGACCAGAGGCTCTAACTGGCATGGACATGATAAGACTAGCTGTTGAGCGGTGTAAAAGTGCTGATGAAGCCTTGGACTATATTCTTGAGCTTTTAGCTACCTATGGACAAGGAGGCAATTGTGGCTATCAAAGTTCCATACTTTATCATAATGGCTTCATAATTGCAGACCCCAATGGTGCCTGGATACTTGAGACAGCTGGTAAATACTGGGCAGCTAAGAAGGTTAAAGACTATGGAGTTATATCCAATGGTCTATCCATAGGTAAAGAAATAGATAAGATGCATCCTGACCTTATAAACAACGCCATTAACAAGAAGTACTGTAAATCTGAAGAAGATTTCGATTTTACAAAAGCTTATGCCAGTGGCCTTCATAAGTTTTTTACCAAGTATGAAACAAGAAGATGTTTGGCAAAGGATTTTATAAAAGAAGAAAAGGAAAAATTTGACCATTTAAGCGCTAGGCAACTTCTCAAACTCCATAATCCTGAGCAAGAAGGAAAAGAATTTTGCACAGGTTCCATGGCAAGTATTTGTGTCCATGGTGGCGGTGTCATATCCAGTCAGTGTACCAGCAGTATTATTGCTAAGCTTAGTAAAGACAAAATGGAATTTTGGTATACAGCCTCATCACTACCTTGTATATCTTTATTCAAACCCTTTACCTTTGAAAGTGACACTCAATTTTTCAATGAAGAAGACTTAGAAAAGGGCATATCTTTTTGGAGAAAAAGAGAAGATGTCCATAGGATGATACTAGCAGGTAGAATTAAGGTAGAAGACCACAGAAAGTCTCTTTTTGAATATCAAGATAAGATTGATAAGCTAGTAGATGATTTATCTTTAGAGTCTAAAAGTAAAGAACAATACAATAAACTTATACAAGAGAGTTTAAGATTGGATGAGCTCTTTATTGACCAAGCTCTAGAAAAAGTTGGCCCAGATGAGAAAAAAGACACAATGTGTGGAAATCTCATATTCAAAAGATTTTGGAAAAAGACCAATGCCAACATAGACTCTGGAAGAACAGTGAAATAATAAGCTAAATAGGATCATCAAAGACTGTGTAATTGGTGATCCTGTTTTTTGTCTCTTTTCATATTTGCCCCCTCCAAGATTTACAAAGGCCCCCTTTATGGATATAATTACAATAATTAAGTAGTAGGAGGCAAGTATGAAATCTATTGCCCTGATTAATGAGAAAATCAGACAAGGTAAGGCAGTTGTAGTAACTGCAGAGGAAGTCATAGACATAGTCAAGGAAAAAGGCTATAAAAAAGCATATGAAGAAATTGATGTAGTAACCACAGGTACCTTTGGTCCCATGTGCTCTTCAGGTGTTTTTATCAATTTTGGACACTCAGACCCTCCTATTCGAATGCAAAATATTAAGTTAAATGATGTTCCAGCCTATGGGGGTATTGCAGCTGTAGATACATATATTGGAGCTACAGAACCATCAACAAAAATGGGAAATGAATATGGTGGTGGCCATGTTATTGAGGATTTAATTGCAGGTAAGGATATAACCTTGCATGCTCTTTCTTCAGGAACTGACTGTTATCCTAGAAAAGAGATTTTGACCACAATAAATAAGGATAATATTAACCAAGCCTACATGTTTAATCCAAGAAATGCCTATCAAAATTATCCAGCAGCTACCAACTCCACAAACAAAACTATTTATACCTATATGGGAACCTTGCTTCCAAACTACGGAAACATTACCTATTCAACATCTGGAGCCCTTAGCCCTCTTTTAAATGACCCCTATTTAAAGACCATTGGTATGGGAACTAGAATCTTCTTAGGTGGAGGCGTTGGTTATGTATCATGGCAGGGAACTCAACATAAGGTGGATGTGGAAAGATCTGAAAATGGAGTTCCTTTAGTTCACAGTGGAACCCTAGCCCTAGTAGGGGATATTAAGGGGATGAGCACCAAGTATGTAAGAGGGGCTGTATATGAAAAGTATGGAGTAAGTCTTTTTGTGGGTGTTGGAATACCCATTCCTATCTTAGATGAAGAAATACTAAAGTATGTCAGTGTGGAAAACAAGGATATATATACCAAATTAGTGGATAAGTCTGGTAAAGAAGCTATTGACCAAAAATACAATTATGAAGAGCTAAGAAGTGGCTTTGTTAAATTTAATGGCAAGAAAGTTCCTACAGCTCCCTTGTCATCGCTTAGTGTAGCAAGAGATATTGCTAGTACTTTAAAAGATTGGATTAATAAGGGTGATTTTGAATTAACAGAAAGGGTGATACCCATACCATCAGAAAAGAAGGTAAATTCCCTAGAGATAAGGGGGATAGAATAATATGAAAACTATAAAATTAAAGTTGTCTTTTGAAAAAGAAGCTGTAACAAAACCAATAATATATGATTTGGTAAAAAAATATGATGTTATGACCAACATCCTAGGAGCTAACATTGAATATGGCAATAGGGGAAATATGACCCTAGAAATCCAGGGTAAAAAGAAAAATCTGGATTTGGCCTTAGACTATTTTACCCAACTAAATATTAAGTATGAGATATATGGTGAAGCAATTAAAAGGGATGAAGAAAGATGCGTACATTGTGGAGCTTGTACTGCAGTTTGTCCCACCCATGCCCTCTATATGGGAGAAGATGCAATGTTACACTTTGATAAAGATAAATGTGTAGTTTGTAGACTTTGTATAAAGGCTTGTCCTTTAAGAGTAATATCCTTAGAGCTGTAATATGTATGAGTATAGACACTATAGAGATAATCTAGTCCAAGATGAATCTGTAAAAAGATACAGGATAGTTCAAGAAGAAAGTGACATCCAAGTGACTAGTGAAAAAGACTATAGTGACTTTTTAAAAGAAGAGCTTTTAAAGATAAGAAAAGATATTAAAAGAGCTATTGCCATAAATCCAGACTTTCTTCATTCATTGACTCCTATTGAAGACGAAAGACTGGAAAGTATAGAAGTAGCTAGACTAATGATAGAGGCTTCAAAAAAAGCCCAAGTAGGACCCTTTGGGGCGGTAGCTGGAGCAGTAAATGATTTGCTGGCAAAGGCCATCCTGGATAAAAGAATCCTTATTCTTGAAAACGGAGGAGACCTCTATATTGCTGGAAATAGGGATATAAGGATTGGTATATATGCAGGTCAATCGCCTTTATCCAATAAATTTGCCCTAGAATTAGCAAAAGAGGATTTACCCCTAGGAGTGTGTACTTCTTCTGCCACTGTAGGCCACGCCTATAGTGAAGGAGCAGCAGACGCAGGCCTTGTAATTGGAAAAAACTCTGCCCTAGCAGATGCCTTTGCTACAGCCTTTACCAATAGGATAAAAAAAGAAGAAGATATAGAAGAGGCTTTAAACTGGGTAATGGGACATGAAGACATATATGGGGCCCTAGCCATAATGAATGACAAAATTGGAGCTATGGGAAATATAAAATTAGCAGAATGGAAATAAAATGAGAGAAAAACTAAAAGAAGCTAAAAAAATAGTAATAAAGGTGGGAACCAATGCACTAACCCACGATAACGGTAAGATGAACCTAAGGTCTATGGACAAGCTGGTCCATGAAATAGCAACCTTAAGCAATGAAGATAAGCAGGTTGTTCTAGTTACCTCTGGTGCTGTAGGAGTAGGCTTGGGTAAACTTAATTTAAAAGAAAAACCCTCCACCCTAGTGGAAAGACAGGTTTTAGCCTCTGTTGGTCAAAGTGAATTAATGCATATCTACTCTAAGCTCTTTTCTGAATACTCCATTACTGTAGGACAGATTCTTTTAACAAGAGATGTCATGGACAATGAAGTTAAAATATCCAATGCCTTTAATACCTTTACTGGTCTTTTAGATATGGGAATTATCCCCATAGTAAATGAAAATGACACCATATCCACAGACCAATTAGCAATAGTTGACACCTTTGGAGATAATGATACTCTAGCTGCCATGGTTGCAAGACTCATAAAAGCAGACCTTTTAATAATCATGTCTAATATAGATGGGCTTTGTGATAAAGACCCTAATAGCAACTGTGATGTGGATATTATTGATTTGGTCCATGAAGTGGATGATACTATTATGTCCTATGTATCTGGTTCTACCAGCTCTATGGGAAGAGGGGGAATGGCTACAAAATTAAGCGCTGCCAAGACCTGTTTAGAAAATGATATCATGATGGCAATAGTAAATGGTATGGATATGAATAACATCTCTAGACTTATTGATGGCGAAAAAGTTGGAACCCTCTTTGTGAAAAAATGAAGGAGACAAAAATGACCTATATTGAAAAACTATGTATACAAGCTGTTAAGGCAAAAGATTCTATTAGTGGAATAGATAGCAAAAAAAAGAATATGATTCTTAAAACTATGGCTAAGTCTATTCTTGAAAATCTAGACCACATAGTAGAAGAGAACAAAAAAGATATTAAAAATGCACATGAAACTAATATGTCATCAGCCCTTATTGACAGATTGACCTTAAATAAAGAAAGAGTTGAGGCTATGGCAGAAGGCCTAGTTCAAGTTAGTGAATATGAAGACCCCATAGGTAAGGTTTTATCTCAAAGCACAATATTAAAGGGAATGAAGCTAACCAAGATATCAGCCCCTATGGGAGTTATAGGGATAATATATGAGTCTAGACCTAATGTAACTGCAGATGCAGCGGGACTTTGCTTCAAAGCGGGATCTGTTGCTATTTTAAGAGGAGGCTCTGATGCTATTAACTCCAACAAGGCCATTATTAAAGCCCTAAAAGAAGCCTTTGATGCCCATGGTGTAGATAATAACTGTGTTCAGTTGGTAGAAGATACATCAAGAGAAGTTGCTAGGGATTTAATGAGGGCTAAAAAATATGTTGACCTTTTAGTTCCTAGAGGTGGTGCTAAGTTAATAGAGTCAGTTATGGAAAATGCTACTATACCGGTTATAGAGACAGGTACTGGTAATTGCCATATCTATATAGATGAGAAATATGACCCTGAATATACTCAAGCAATTGTGGAAAATGCTAAGTGTCAAAGACCTGGAGTTTGTAATGCTATAGAGACTCTATTGGTTCATGAAAAGGTCTATGAAGAACTACTACCTAAGATAGCTAAAGATTTAGAAAAATGTTCTGTTGAGATAAGGGCAGATGAGAAAAGTAAAAAAGTTCTTCCCAATGCTAAACTTGCCCAAGATTCTGATTGGGAAACTGAATACCTAGACTACATTTTAGCAGTTAAAGTAGTTAAAAATTTAGACGAGGCTATAGAGCATATAAATAAGTATGGAACAAAACACTCAGAAGGAATTATTACCAAGATTGATGAAAATATTAAGACCTTCTTTTCTAGAGTGGATGCAGCTTGTCTTTATGCCAATGCCTCTACCAGATTTACAGATGGTGGAGAGTTTGGACTAGGTGCTGAAATTGGTATCTCTACTCAAAAGCTTCATGCAAGAGGTCCTATGGGTGCCAATGAAATAACCACCTACAAGTATCTCATTGAAGGTGATGGCCAGATTAGATAGAATAAGCAAAACTATAAATACAAAGGCTCTCTTACAGGGGAGTCTTTTTTTTATACTCCAGCAACTGACATAAGAGAGAGAAGTAGATGCTGGGGAAGGCAAGAAATATAAATAACATTTATATTTCATCAATTTTTTAGTATATTCTAACATCAGATATTAAAATAGCCGAAATAATGAGAACTTTGGACCTTTGTTTTGTGCTTTCAAAACTTGACAGGCTTGTCTAAACAATGTAAACTGATTATGTCTACAGTATTTAGTCAGGAGAGTCTAATGAAAAATCTAATTAAGAAAATATCAATATTGTTAATTATACTTCTTGTTTTAACCTCATGTAATAATGTGGAAGGTCCTAGCAAATCTCCTATACCTAGCCCTATAGTTGAAAGCCCTTTGCCATCAGAGGATAGTAAAAGAGAAATCATATATGATGAAGAAGGAAATATTGACTATGAGGCTAGTTGGCGAGGTAAAAAAGTGCTTGTCTGGAAATATTTTGATAGTCAAGGAGTATCAACGTATCTTGGACAATATGATAGATCTGAAGATGCTAATTTAAAAGCTGAACCCATAAGAAAGTTGGTGGATGATTCTTTATTATTGGCATATAACGATTATCTTGTATCAATTGGTTCAAAATATGTAGTTAAGTTTGAAGGTACATCAGAAAAGGTTCTTAATAGATTGCTAGAAGACTATTTGGAAATAGATAAAGAGGATAGATTTTCAAGAAATTTATTTACATCTAGAGACACATATTCCTACTTTGTTGAAGAGTTGGAGGAAATGAAAAAAGATGGTGAAGAGGTTGATTTAATTTTAATGAATCCTTATGGGGGCTACAGTATGACAGATGTGGTAAATGGGGTTAAAACAACAGTCTCTGGAAAAGTAGTGGAAGAAATAGGGGTAGATGAAATTAATAGGGGCTTACTGCTTGATATAAGTGGTTATGTTTTTGAAGGTGAAGACTCTAGAATAAGAGATACATATCCTGACTACTATTGGAATCTTTTTAATAAATTTGGTGGCATATATGGATTTTATAATACTGGCATTTTGAGCACCAATGTTTATTATTTAAATGAGGATATGGTATCAAAACATGATACAAAGTTTTTAAATCCAAAGATCACAATTGATGAGCTGGAGACTTTTATAGATTTACTCTATGAGGAAAATAAAGATTCAGTGGATAAGCAGGAAGTAACCCTAGTTGGCAATGACACTAATAGCACCTATTATCAACAATTAATAGGGATATATTCTTATGTGCCAGATATATCAACACGTGATGCTCCTTTAATATCTTTTAAGTATGATTCAGATAATAATGCTCAGGTTATAAATAGGTTTAAGGATGATAATCTTTTTGATTTATATGAAAGCTTAAGCCGCATGGTTTTAAAGGGCTATTTTAATGGTAGTGAAAGTAAATATGAAGACCCTGAAACTTTCTATACAGATCCCAATCTTGTACCTAAACATTATACCTTACCTAAATTAACATACATTGTGCCTGGTTTTAATGACCGTTCTTCCTCATCTTTAGTAGGAGACTACATCCCTTTTGAAATAAGTGACTATTATCTAATGTCAACAAGGGGGAATCTAATAGGAATAAGCTCTTGGACAAAAGAGCCTAGTTTGGCCTATGACTTTTTTGCTACCCTATTAACAGACCCTCACCTAACAAACCTAATACTATATGGAGAAGATTACAAGGTGGAAGATGGCTTTGTAAATCAAAGACAAAATTATTCGACTATGGCTTTTGGTATTTCTTTTCTTGCTTTTCCAGAAACTAAGGGTTCTAAAGGAAATCTTGATTTAGGGCAAGCCTTGGAGAATATTATTATTCCTCCTGGCTATGCTTTTCAACCTGATTATTCAGGTATGGAATATGACTTCGAAAAAATCAGTGATCTATGTAAAAGAGCAGATACTATTTGGGGAGAAGAACCTGAAAACTGGGAAGTAACGATGAAGGCTTTGATAAAGCAATTGGAAGAAGTGGGATATGATGAATTTTTAGAAGAAATTAGTCTTCAATATGACAACTTTTATAATTCTTTACTTTATGGAAAGGAGAAGAATGAAAAATAAAAAGATATTACCAATAATATTGTTTCTCTTTATTCTATCTATGGTGTTCATACCTGGATGCAATAATAAAGGTGAAAATCTTAATGATACTATACATGGATTACACTTTGCTTCTGTAAGTCCCAGTGGGCTTATGGCTTATACAAAAGGTTACTTAGAATACTTTGATTTTAAGGGTGGGGAACCTACAGTTATGTGTGGAAGACCAGATTGTAATCATCAGCCCTATGATTCTGTTACAAATCCAGACCCCCAATGTCCTGCCACCTTTCCTAAGGGTACCAATCCAATAGCTGCAATTATTAGAGAGGGTTATTTATATCTTTTTGTAAAACCAAGTGAATTTAATAAAGCTCATATATATAAATCTGATTTAGACGGCGAAAACAGAAGAAAAATTGCTGAACTGGACATTTTGGGTTTTAGGGATGATTTTATTCTAGCAGGAGATTATTTAGTATTTACAGGGCTAGAAATGGTTCAGAAAGATAGTGGTGAGGGACTAGGACTTGTACAAAATTTTTCTACTGATATATTTATAGGAATTCTTGATTGGAATACTTTTGAAATTGTCTTTAAAGACCCTATAGAAAAAACTTCCACTAGTACTAATTTTTATATTTTTGACAATATCCTCTATTATATGTTTAGGGAATTTGAGCCCAGTGAGAACAAGGATATATTTGAGATTAGACAAATTGATTTAAATAACTTTGAAAAAAAAGAATCTATACTTCTACCAAAAGACTCATCTGGTGAGTACTTGAACTGTATTTTTAAAGAAAGTTATGCCTATTATTTAGATGGAAATGACCTTTACCGGTTTAGTCTTAAGGATAAAGAGAAAAAGCTATATATCCCTTCTTTAGACATAGAAGCTTCTTCTACTTTAATAGGAATTACTGGAGACTACTTCTTTATATTCTCCTATCCAGAAGATGCTGACTTAGATGAAGATTATATTATTACTGTTTTTAATGAGAAGACTAAGCACTTACAAGTGATAGATATGACATATTCAGGAGTAGAAACCCTCATATATCCTAAATTATTTAATTTTGATCCTGACGACAAGCATATTATTTTGGCCTATCAAGTTCCAGGTCAGAGTATTAGTTTTAGGTATATAAAAATTGAAGATTTATTGAATAAGTCCTTTGATTTTGTAGACTTTTACTATTATAAGTAACAAGGAGGTGTCTGGTGCAACTAAGCCTTGATAATTTAAATAAAAGCTATGGAGAGATTAAGGCTCTAAATAATTTTTCTGCCACCCTAGATAGTGGGGTATATGGTCTACTAGGTCCTAATGGGGCAGGTAAAACTACCCTAATTAGAATAATAACTGACAGTATTGATAGCGACTCTGGTCAAGTCCTCATAAATGGACAGGACATTAAAAGCTTGGGGCCAGCATATAGGTCAATCTTGGGCTATATGCCCCAGCACCATGGTCTTTATCCAAGTTTTACTGGAGCTCAGTTTTTAGCCTATATTGGTTCTTTAAAGGCCATGAATAAAAAAGATATTTCTCAAAGTATTCCTTCAATCCTAAAGTCTCTTAATCTTTTAGATGTAGCCAATAGAAGAATTGGAAGTTATTCAGGCGGTATGAAGCAAAGGCTTATGCTTGCTCAAGCTTTAATGGGAGACCCTAAAATCCTTATACTAGATGAGCCTACAGCAGGCTTAGATCCAAAAGAGAGGATAAGAATGAGAAACCTCATATCCTCCTATGCTCTGGATAAGATAGTTATTATAGCTACCCATGTGGTCTCAGATGTGGAGTATATAGCTAAAAAGATTTTAATGATTAAAAAAGGAAATCTTGTCCATTATGATAGTCCAAGCACACTTACTTCATCTTTAAGGGAAAAGGTGGTAGAAATAGAGGCTGATGAAAATCAATTATCAGAAATAGTTAAAAAGTTCAATGTCAGTAACATTCAAAAAAGTGTTGATAAGTTAATGGTTCGTATTTTGCTAAATGACAAAGAAGCGGATAAAGACCTTAATTTATATAAACACCAAGCCATAAGGCCATCTTTAGAGGATCTTTATCTTTTTGTCTTTGAAGAAGAAAGAGAAAGAGGGATAAGTGAGTGAATCTTTTAAGGTATGAACTTAAAAAAATCTTTTTTAACAAGGCCACTATTATCTTCTTGCTTTTGTTAACAATTGCAAACATCTTGACCTTATACTTAAATGAAAAGATTTCTATAGGGATGAATTCAGATATTTTTGCTATTAAAAGAATTGATGAAAAGCTCATGGATATGGAGAGTGAAGAAGCGAGATTTTTTCTAAAAGAGTACCAGATAGCAAATGAATACTCTCTTATGGGCCCTTTTTTAAATATGGATAGCTTTGAAAAGAGATATCCAGATTACGATATTAAAATCATTATTAAAAACATAGACTTAGGACTATATCCTTCTTTGACCGGTAACTATTTTTTTGATTCCACCTTGCTTAGAAGCAAGATTGTTGAACTGGATACAGTTAACTCTTATTTACAATACAGAAAAGAAATTGATAAAAAGGCTACTATGATGCAGTCTTCTCCTATCTTTGCTAGTTCACCTTTTTCAAAAAGAAATGCCATAAAGACCAGTAATGACTTTTCTCAACTTCCCTTATTTGATTTAAGCTTTAATAGCTCAAAAGGTGTAATCACTGCAACTAGAAATGAATTGACTCCTGTTTTTATTCTCTTGTCAGTAGTTTTTATAGGGTTTTTTGTATACCTTCAAGATAGAGATAATGAGAATTTGTCCCTTCTTAAAACCATGAAAAGGGGAAGAAAACTTTTAATGTTTTCAAAAATTCTAAGTGCTACAGCCCTTTGTATTACAAGTGTATTATTGCTTACCCTTTCAACCTATCTTACATCATATATTCTTTATGGTTTTGGAGACCTTTCTATGCCCTTACAAAGCCTTTATGGTTTTCAGTCTTCCATTTTTAATATGAGTGTAGCTAACTACTTAGTATTATATATTCTCTTTTTGCTACTAGCCTCTCTTCTTGTTATGTCTTTTGTTCTTTTTCTTTTTGTACTGATACAAGATTCAATGCTTGCTATTATTTCAGTACTTGTATGTCTAGGGCTATCTCTTGTTTTGTATAAGGCTATACCATATGCTTCTATCTTTAATCTTTTAAAGTTTTTAAATATCTATTCTTTTTTAGATAGTGGAAAAATCATTGGAAGCTATCTCAACCTAAATATTGGAAATTTCCCAGTGCCCTTTGTCCCAGTATTTCTTATCTTATCTTCTTTTTCTTATCTCTTATTATCATCTCTTACTATATTCATCTTTAATAGACAAAAGGAAAAAGAGACTATTCAAAGAAGAAAAAGACTTGGAAAATTAAAGAAAAAATCGGTAATGACAGGGGTCTTTAAGTATGAAGGTTTTAAAAGTATGATTATAAATCCTAGCCTCTTTATCCTTATATTCTTTTTACTATTTCAACTTTTTACTGTAAGGGCCTTAAAACCAGAAGAGATGCTAAGCACTAAAGACTATATCTATATGTATTACATGAAAGAATTAGAAGGTCCCATATCTTTAGAAAAGACAGCTTTACTAGAAAAAGCATATGAAGATACTTTTAAAATGCAAAAAGAAGATTCCTATAGAAGATATGATCAACAACTGGAAGTCTTGACTAAACTTATAGATAAAGATAAGCATTTAAAAGAAATGCAAGAATCTATAGAAGATGAGGAGCTTAAAGCAAAAGTTTCCTTTGTATATGAAAAAGCATATAACTCATTTTTTACAGATGGAAGAACAACTACCACTACTTCAATTTTTGCCCTCTTGTTAGTCATCCTTTCTTTGTCCAATCTTTTTGCCCAAGAAAAAAGCAATAACACCTATGATGTTATAAGCTCCACAGTGTATGGTAGAAAAAGAACTTTTTGGTATAAGATGCTCATATCTCTTCTAACAACACTTCTTACCATGCTTATAGTTTATCTACCCTATATATTTAAGTTTGCAAAAGAAAGTGGGTTCGGCTCATTAAATGCCCCTGTGGCTTGTATTGAAGGGTTAGAGTTTATAGATTTTAATCTTAAAATTTCTCAATATACAATTTACCTTACCTTAGCAAAATTTACTGGTCTTCTTCTAGCTTCAATATTTGTTTCTTTTTTATCAAATATTACTGGCCAAAGAATCTTAACCATGGGAATATCCATATTTGCCTTAATTTCTCCAGCCTTTTTATCCTATTTAGGTACAAGTTCTTTTAATAATGTCTTGTTTAATGTATATCTTTTTGGTAACAAATTACTTGCTAAAAACCTTTCTAGTATTATTCAAGCTATTTCTATAGCCTTAATAAGCCTTCTTCTATTAGGTCTTCTTTTTATTCAATACAACAGAAAAAAGATACTAAAAGAGCCTAATACCTTCCATAGGTCTTAGCAGTTTCAATCATGGCAAAAAGATTTTCATCAGGTGTATCTCTACCGCATTGATCTCCTGTAGATAGGATAAAGCCGCCACCTTCCATGGCATCATCAAGAGCTCTTTTGCAGGCTTCTTTTACATCTTCTACAGAACCTCTAAGCATTACATCAGTGGTATGAAGGTTACCCTTTAGGACAATCTTGTCTCCATATAGCTTTTTCAATTCCTTTAGATCACAATCTCCCATAGGTGCAATCTCCAAAGGATCTATAACTGTTAAATCTGTCTCTAAAGCTAGCATCTTTACTAGTTCAGTTTCTGGACCACAGGAATGAACATGGGAAGGTATATTATATTGTTTGCAAAGCTCAGCAACTTTTTTGACAATAGGAAAGGCTAGTTCTCTAAATATTTCAGGAGTTTGAAATATTAAAGAACCAGATCCACCTGTACCAATAAAGTCTGGTTTATGTTCTAAAGACATGAGTTTATGTAATCGTTTTTCATAGTATTCTAAAAGTTCATCTCTTTTATCATAGTATTTATGGGGGTTATCATAAAAGTCATATACCATTTCTTCATTTTTAAGAACTATAGAGGTTCCACAAGTTACACCTACTAAACCATGGTCTCCCATTTCTTCTTTAACCCATTTTAAGAGGGCTTCACCAGTAGGCCATGTGCTAACATCTGTAACAGGTTCATAAGAATCAGGAATTAAGGGTCTTTTGATTAAATGAGGGTGAACATCCCAAGAAGGGGGATTGTCTTTTCTATAGACATTTACTGTAGACTGCCATTCTTTTTTCCCGTCAACTTCTCTATAGCTTTGGGTAATGATATTAGAATCATCTCTAAAGACAATACACTCTGTCCAAATATTTTCCATTTCACCCAACTCTTCAAAGGCAATATTAGCAAAGCCATCCATTAGAGAGTCAAAACCAAAATACTTAACACTATCTATATATGCTTTCCATTTGGGTATTCTTTGATATAGATATATATCCCAATAGGGAAGTCCTGTTCTTTTTATAGGTATCATCTGAGAAATATCAGGAGATACAGGAACATGGTCAGGTATTTGTCCATTTAGCACTGCTGTTAGTCTTTGTCTAGAGTTCATATTAATCCCTTTATTCTTTTCTTTTTTTCTCTTTATTTTTCTTTATATTTACCCATATAACTCTTATTATTCTAACTAAGAAAGATAAGAAGAGTAAAGCTCACAATGGCTATTTTACCACATTTATCTATCTATGAAATATGCTTGCATGATATAATACACAAGATGAAGAAGAAATTTAGGGGGGCAAAAGATTGGAAAAGGTTAATTTAGCTTTTGTGGGTTTGAGTAAGAGAGGTGCTTCACTTTTAAATATTGTTTTAGATACTATGGACGATATTAATGTAACTGCACTTTGTGATGTATATCAAGACCGAGTAGATGAAGCTTGTGACAAGGTCTTTAAGAAAAGGTCTATTATGCCTTTTAAAACCCTAGATTATAAAGAGCTATTAAAAAGATCAGATATAGATGCAGTTATTGTTGCTACCTCTTGGGAGACCCATGCCAGCATCTGTATAGATTTTATGAAAGCTGGCATTTATACTGCTACAGAGGTAGGAGGAGCCTCTTCTATAGAAGAAGCTTGGGACTTAGTTAGAACCTATGAAGTCACTGGAACTCCTTTAATGATGTTGGAAAACTGCTGTTATGGTAAGACTGAGTTAACCGTCTTAAATATGGTTAAACAAGGAATATTTGGAGAGTTAATCCATGCCCAGGGGGGCTACCAACATGACTTAAGAGAAGAGGTTGCTTGTGGAGTAGAGAACCGCCACTATAGGCTTAATAACTATATGCATAGAAATGGAGACCTTTATCCAACCCATCAATTAGGACCAATTGCTAAATGGCTTTCTGTAAATAGGGGAAATAGGATGATTAGTTTGACCTCTATGGCTTCTAAAAGTAGGGGCATTAATGATTGGGTTAGAAGACATAAGGGAGAAGATGATCCTTTAGCTAACTTTGATTTTGCCCAAGGAGACATTGTAACAACTATGATTAAGTGTGCCCATGGAGAAACAATACTATTAATCCATGATACATCCTTGCCAAGACCCTACTCTAGAGGTAATAGGCTTCAAGGTACAAGAGCTATCTGGTTAGAAGATAATATGTCCTTTCATATAGATGGGGTGAGTCCTAGAAAGGGCTGGGACCATGCTTGGGAGCCTTTTGAACAATACTATAAGCAATACAAACACCCCATATGGAAATGGTATGAAGAAAAGGGAGTTGTAGCAGGCCATGACGGCATGGACTACCTAGTCCTAAGAGCCTTTTTAGAAAGTGTTATGGCTAGAACTGATACCCCTATAGATGCCTACGATACTGCTACTTGGATGAGTATAACTAGTTTATCTGAAGACTCTATTGCCATGGGTTCTTTGCCTGTAGCTATTCCAGACTTTACTGGAGGAAGATGGATAAATAGAAAAGCCCCTATTGAGGGCAGATATTGCTTGGATAAGATTTGTGATTCTAAGTATTATTGATTTAATCTAAAAGTTTTTCAAAGGCCCACCTGGGAGAGCCATCTTTTAGATGTATAAGGCCACAGTGAATAAAGTTATTCTTTTTTAACATTTTTTGCATAGGAATATTATCCTCATGGGTATCAATTCTTATGCTTTTTACTTGTTCTTTTTTAGCCATTTCTACAGCTTTAGAGATTATGAAGGAAGCAACATTTTTCCCTTTGAAGCCTTCCTTAACTGCTATTCTATGGATCACTCCATATATGGATGAATTGCTTATCCATCTTCCATCATCTATCTTATTATAATCTTCTTCTATTCCAATAAAAAAGACCACAGTAGCTACAAGGTCATTTTGGTAAAAGACAGAATAGGAGATTGCTTTTTTAATGTCTTCAATTATCAAGGGCTCTTTAGGATAGCCGTCTTGCCATTGATCTATATTCATCTTCTTTAGGGCTTGTCTGCCATCTTCATAAATGGCTTTTATCTTTTTAAGATTTTCTATTTTTGATACTTCTAATCTTAAATCCATACAGTCTCCTAAAAGTCATAATAGGAGTGGGCACCCCTAATCTTTATCATATCAAAAAGAAGTTGGATTAAAGACTTTTGATAGGGGACAAAAGAGCCTTCATCTAAGAGTCTGAGAATCTCATCTTTGTCAGCCCATTTTATAGAATCAACTTCATCTTTTTGTAAAAGTAAACCATCTACATCTAAATCTTTTTTTAGAATATAGTAGTCGTCAAAGCCATATTTGAAGTGTATGGTAATATATGGCCTTTCATCAGATAAATCAACATCTAATCCTATCTCTTCTTTTATTTCTCTCATGGCACAGGTGGATGAGTCTTCTTTGTGTTGGGCACTGCCTGCTACTGAAAGGTCCCAAAGATTGGGCCAATCTTTTTTGTTAGAGTTTCTCTTTTGAATAAGCATCCTCTTATTAGAATCAAAGATACAGATATGTACTACAATGTGGTAGTCCCCTGGAAGAAATTTTTCGTCTCTTCTCTTACTTACCCCTCTATATTTCCTGTTCTTATCATACAAGTCCCATTTTTCCATAGTCTTACCTTTTAATAGTCTTACCTTCCACTATTTCTTGTTCATGCCACCATAAGAGCAAGTCTGTAACTCTACCATAGCTGGCTACTCCATCTTTTTGTCCTTGGGCTTTTAAGTAAAGGTCATTAGTCTTAGATGATATTTCTGCTACCTTTCCTTCATATTGGGCCCAGTGTTCATGATACCTTTTATAATCATGACTTAACTCTTCGCTATACATCCCCCTTATTTCCATATAAGTGTCTTTATCTTTTGAGTATAAAGAGTTCATAGAATAAAGAAGGGCCATAGAGTAGGCGCTATATTTAAGGTTTAAGTTGTCTGAATTTATTAAAGAGTAAAAAGCAAAGAAGTTTGCTTCATCTTCTGATGTTATGCCATTTCTATGAGCTATTTCATGGGTACAGGTAAAGGGTAAACTAATAGCTAAATCATTCTTGTTTACATTGGCCTCACCTGTTAAAAAGGTAAAGATGCCTGTAGTCATGGTATAGGACCAGGCTTCTGAGGATATTACATACTTTGGATTTTCTTCATTTTTTCCACTTATTAAAGATGCAGCTTGAGCAGATAAAGTTGCATAACCATCAAAGCCATAGCCTGTGAAATATCCTTGTTCATTTCTAGTCACAGCCTTAGAGTAAGTATTTGCCTTATCTAATAGGTGTTTGTTTAATTCTATTAGCTCAACTAAGTATCTGTCCTTTGTTTCAACTCTTAGTAAGTTATCCAGTCCCTTGGAATAGTACATACCACCCCAAAGACCATAGAAGGAAAATGCTCCAATACTGGCTATTAAAAGCAAGATTGCTATAAATCTTACAAATCTCTGTCCTGGGTTTTTGTATTTCACCATATTTCTTATTAAAAAGATTATATAAATTAATAACCCAACAGATAAAAGATATATTAAGACCTCCGCTATAGAAAAAGAAGCAAAAGAAAAGACTTTAGATAAAACCTGCATAGCTTTTATTGACCATCTGCTATAAATACCATTGGTAAAAGAAGGTATATATTTAGTAATTAGAAAAACAAGTAGGCTTAGTAGTCCAAAGCTAAGGGCTGCTATAAATGTTTTTGTGTTTTGGCTTATTTTCTTTTTTCTTCTGGAGTGAGTCTTTCTATTCATATCTATTTTATCCTTGTCCAAGATAAGGTTATTATAGCATAAGAGATACTTTGCTTTTAGATTAGTAAGCAAGAATAATCTTGTCTGTTAAGTATATAATGCTAAAAAGAAGATTTAATTTTATTAATTTCTGATTCTAATAATCTTATAGTGGATAGCAACTCATCAAAGGGTGGTATTTCTCCAAGTTTATATTTTTTTTATAGTCTCATATATCCATGCTCTAGCATGCTTTGCTTCAACAAGCATAACCTCTTTTTCTTCTAATGTTAAGCTATTTGATATCTTTTGAATTATCTTGTAATTTATATTGTCTTTTCCCAGAGCTTTTATTGCTTGTATAACAAGAGCAGTTTTGTAAGTAATATCTGTTATCTCTTTATTGGTTGTAGGTTTAAATTGCAAGATAACTTTGCTGAACTTATATGTTTTGTAAGAACCATCACTAACATAAGACCATACTGTTGGAACTTGCGTCGATAAGCCTAAGATGTTTAAAGCTGTATCACCTGATGGAACAATAGTCCATCCATAATTTCTGGCTAATGCACGGGCAACCTTGTTAGGGGATGGAGCAACAAATTCATTTAAAAAGTCACTATGCTCAGGATATTCATAAATCCCTCTCATTACTCGTCGAATAAGATTAGTTTTAGTAAGTCTAGATAAACTTTTATTTACCACATCCGTATCAGCGATATCAAAAAAATCTGAAGTTATAAATATAGAACCTTTAGGTGACTCAATTATTCGCTCTTTAATTTTATTTAGATAATCAGCTCGACTCATTCTATACACCTCGTCAGAAATACTATATATTAATTCTGACCAAACTGCAATATTTTTTTTATTAAATAATATTTTGGATATTAGTTTTAAACTTGTTGTTTTTCGGGGGGGGGGGGGGGTTTATTTTGTGGTATGAGA